>Ga0315915_1003128_pt1 | contig 21077 bp, 17 predicted proteins | sample MpolbnodulesMG_FD_207738 | JGI IMG/M metagenome (GOLD analysis project Ga0315915, IMG submission 207738) | Medicago polymorpha root nodule microbial communities from Los Angeles, California, United States - branched nodules | ecosystem: Host-associated > Plants > Roots > Nodule | place: USA... | reverse complement strand
TAAAGAGAGATAGAGAGAGTAGTAATATTTGAACAACCATTTGTGTCAACTTTTGTTTTGATCGCACATCACATCTTCAAAATGTTAGCCTTGTGCTATGTCACCATCTTCTTTGCTCTTATATCTTCTCTATGTAATGCTTCCAATAATGTCATGATCCAGGAAAACCAAACCATGAATATCTACCCAGTCTCCAATAGAACTAAAGTCTTTATTGCATTGCCTCTAAATTCAGAATCGTTGCAATTTGATTGTGAACCTGAGGAAGTGGGGAGTTTTGAAACACAACCTGGAAAAACACTTGAGTGGCATCTTTCCTATAACGACATTGTCTCATGTTCAGTGTATTGGGGTCATTTAGAGTCCTTTTTCCAAGCGAACTATGACCAAATTGGCACCATTGAACCTGATTTTTGGATAATAAAGATTGATGGGTTTTTCCATACAGTTGACCATATCCACTGGGATAGAAGGGCTATTTGGAGGGATAAACCAATAATTTGATGCTAATATTTCTTCATGTAATATTTCATATCATATAAACAAACATATTAATAAATGAAGAGTTTAATTAGAATACCGTAAAACAACTTTACACTATCAACCAATTAAAATCACTTTTTAAGGCACGTCAGCCTAAATTAAAAAAAGAAAAAAATCAAGTCAAATCTAGAGTAATAATTGTCATCACTTCATGTTTAATTTATTTTTTTTACAACTTTGATTTAAGCTATTTTTGATCTTCGGAAGCTTCCTCCTTTCACATTTCATAACAAGTAATAAAGCAGTAAGTTTATCGTTTTTCATAGGGATTGTCGTTCAACTTAGCAATTAGTAAAACTTATTTCAAAGAGTGAAATTAAAAGAGTAATGAATAGATTTGGTTGGTTTAATTGCCCTGCCATATGCGAGATTAGGTTTGTAATTTAGAATATTAACGGCGATTAGGAAATCCTTGAATCCCCCTTCACATTTGTTGGAATTAACTTAGAAAACAGTCAGTTATGTGGTGTCTACACATGATTTATTGAAGCTAAGGTTTAAAAACTCCATTAAATATCTTACGGCAACGTATGTTTCGAGTTAACATAGTTATACTACGACGTTCCCCAAAGAAGAGAATTGAAAACGTTAGATCTCAAACTTGAATTTAATTAACATAATTATGAAATAAGTAATTATAACAACCATACACGGATAAAGAATTTCAGGTTGTCAATGCTACTTTTCATTTACGGATCAATTTTCAAGGTTACGATATAGAGACCTCTTTTGAAAAAGCATTAAGAACAGTCAAGAACAAATTTAAATCGGACACAAGAAAAGCACAACTGAATGAAAACTTTATTAATTGAATCCAACAAATAAGAAGGGGTTCATCTTAGAACCACAATCAAGTGGTTTAGTTGCTCATGGAAACAGACATCATAACAAAACAATAGAAAAACATACCCAAGAAAGGTAAATTGAGCTTTTTGCACCGATCCAACTTGAAAAACAAGCAAACTACCAATTCAGGTCGCATTGTGTGCATGGGTGCATAACCCTTGGCGCAGGGGCACATGAGGTAGTAGTATATGATGCCTCATGCATAGGGGCATATGATATGATGCTCCGTCATCACCCTCCCCCTTATGAATCTCGGTGCTGGTGAACGGGAGTAAACCCACTGTCTGCCGCCTCTTTCTATCTCTCTCTACCTCTCATCTTCTTTCGCTGTTCACTAGTTACTTTCGTTGTTCACTAGTTACTCTCGTTGTGATTCAACCTTTTCTTGTTTTCTCACTAATATTAATTATTTATTAATTATCCGGTTCAACTGGTTCAATTGTAGTTCAATCGGTTGAACCTTGAATCGTAGGTCACACCGGTTCCCTTTTCATTCTAGTTTTTTAAACATTGAAATCAACGCTAGTATTATATAAAGTACCAAAAATAGAGAACGATACTAGTCCAAAAAATAAAAAAAGACCATTAAGAAAACTTGTAGATCCATTAAACTGGTTCTTTTGTTATAACTGAGATTGCAACTAGTTGACTCGACATGCAACATCTCTTTAATTTGCAAAAAAATGGAAACCATTTCTACATATCGGTTTTACATGCAATGCTTTAAATACAATAACATATCATAAAATTTAAGCGCACACTTTAAATGATAGACTTGATCCATTTAATTTTTCTTCTATGACTTTGGAAAGTTTCTCTACCATTGAAGAGGAAAGGTAATTTACCCAATCCCCTATTTCTCCCTTTCGAAAGTAAAACTCTTTCTCAATGTCTCCTGATATAGTTCCTGATTGATTGCCCTCTAATTCTTTCATACTCTCAAAGCTGCATAACTTGATTATATTTTCAATCACTCCATTATTTTCCTCTTCTTGAGTGAAAGGAAATCCCACAAATTCTGCAATTCTTTTGATGTGAAAATTAACATCTTCTTTAAGGTCTTCATATTTCAAGAATAAAACCTTATGTGGTCTTTCTATGCTCTCCTTCAAGTAACCCAATATATTGTCCCAAAACGGACCAAATAAACATATTCCCTTACAATACCTTTCAAAAGATTCCTCCAAAGTTAATTCAGTTAAAGATTTCTTTGATCTGATTTTGTTGATGAAAATCCAATATGATACAAATGTATCAAATGGGTTTCTACATATATAAATTATTTTACAGTTGGACTCTTGAATTGACTTGGCCAACGAAAGAAATGGAATGTGAGTTCCAAAAAGCCTTGGTTCAGTCATATTTGATACATCAATTTGAGGCAAAGGACCATCTTTATCACCATAAAGGTTTACCTCAAACTGAGGCACTAGTTCATGTGGATTAAATAATAGTAATGGATGGTTATTCTCTAAGGATGTAAAATGTTGGCGATTAACAATAGCATATGCAAGACCTTTAAGCCAAGTGGTGCCAGATTTTGGCATGGATGCAACAACAATATCACTGTCTTTAGCAAGAAAATTATTTAGAAAAGAGTTCACAGATTGGATAAGAGTTGATGGACACCAAAATCCATGAAAAAAATACATATATTCGGTCTCACACCCATTTTCTCTAGGAAGTGACAAGATTAGGTTATTATAATCATGGCTTACCTTGTTTTCTTTGCTAATTGTTTCTTGACCATCCCTTGACTGGTCTTCTTTCATATTTGTGAGATCTGTTGAAGCCATTGAAGGAGAACACAAATACTAATTTGTTATAGTACTAGTTGCAATTGTCGTTAGCTTGAGAATTTTGTTCCTAACCAGTTAGATTAGGATTTTATTTAATACTTTATGAAATGGAACGCTTGCAATTTGCAATAAACAATACTTCACGATGATGTTACTATGCACCTTTTCTTTAGTATATTTTTTAGACTAGACCGGGAGCGGCGGATCTAAGACATTTTTTTGTTTTGCATGTGACTAAAATAATAGTGTCAAAAAATTTAACTATGAAATTAATGACTATTCACTCTTTTGTACAAAATAACATTTTTTAGTGGTTTTATTTGAGATAATGAAATTAGTCCAAGTCCATTTGTAACTCTAATAATTGTTAATTAGAACAAAATGAATTGTCAGCCTCTTCTAACATTTCGTTCTTTCTATTGCTCTAAAAGTATGTCCATCCTTCATTTTCATTTTGTTTTGTTTTAATAGATATCCTTTATATATATATATATATATATATTGGGAAAAATCTAGTGTGACTATATGACCGTACTATGTCATATGGTGGATCCACCCTCAATAAAGAAGAGATATATAATCACGATTGCAAGGTTAACTTTCGGTTGGTAAGATTTACAATCTATTATATGCGAAATACATTATCTAATGATGCATTGGTTTTGTTTTTAGGCTTGTGTAGTCTTTATTTTAAACAAAGATATTCCGTCGTAGGAAGGCTATATATGACTCTTTTTTTGACAGATATATATGATATTTTTTTAATGACAAATATTATTAGTTTTATTGTTTGTTAGATTAATATTTTCTTTTTCGTTTCGATTTATCTTTCAACAAATAGATTTTCATAAACACCACCTAGACAAAATGATTTACGGGTTAAGTATCTACTGCTTGTAAAAAAATAACCTGAAAAAGCATCACATGTAGAAATATCTCTTTATCTATTTAACTATTATTCTTTTGGGACATGTAGATGCACAAGCTGGATTCTCTTCTTTTTCAACAAAACTTTTTCGGTATACAAGAGTCAAGAATCAACTAATTCTTTAAAAGGTTCAGCAGTTATCACTTGATCTTCACCTCTAATTGTAATTAGGGAAGCCAAATAGACTTAGACTTCCTTATAGTTATAGATTTTGTTAACTTCCTTTGAGCCTTAGGTTTTGTATATCTCTTTTTCCCTTGAATATACCTTTCACTTGGGTCAATTCATGAATTTTTTTTTCCCGACCCTAAAATGAAAAAAATTACAAGTCAAACCCACTATGAGTCTTATTTACCTAAATGACTCATTTTCTCAGTTATTATGTTTTGACATCTACTGGTTGTCCTACCACTGTCACTGACGGAATTCTTAAAAAAAATTTATGCACCACGCCAGTGGTAGTGGCTGTACATAATTTTTAATAATTTTTTCGTTTTTTAAGCGCATTTTTTCGTTTATAAAGTTAAAAAACCTCAAAGTTTAATGTGTTTTAAGAGTTAATTAAGTTTTTAGCCTCTATAAAGATGTCTAGTTTTGTTTTTAGTCTCTACAAAATAAAATTGCAATTTTTAGTCTTATAAAATTTCCCCCTGCTGTTAAATGATGTTAACTGAGGGTGATGTGGCACTGCCACATATACTATATTTAACCATGTGGTTCTGACATGACAACATTTCATAAGTTGACACTGTTAACGGTCAAAGCATGCTTAGGCACGATTCCACCATGGCTAATTTCCATAACTCTTATTTGCCATATTCATCACCATCATCAACAAAACCATCGTTGAATCTAATTTTTCATATACATGACATTGGTTCCGATCGATCCGGTGAAGATCGATGAATCTGGACGGTGGTCCATTCTGGACTGTTTATTATGAAGTTGTTGAATATGTTGGTCATTATTTGTATGATTGTCGTCCTTGGTCGAAGGATAATGCCATTTCCTATGAAAGAGGTGTGTGGGTGAGATGCTATGGTGTTCATTTCCAAGCTTGGAACAATGTCTTTTTTGTGGGATTGACTTCGATACATGATAGGCTTCTTAAATTTGATGATTCGACATTGGATAAAGAAAGGTTGGATTATGCTCGGTTATTGATTTCCACTTCTATCTTGAAAGAATTGAATGTAGTAGAAGATTTATGGATCGATGCAAGGAAGTTTTCTATATGTATTATTGTGGATCCTGAATTTGATTTAGCTGATGATGTGTGCATGGTGGAATATGAGGATGATCATAATAATTCAGTGGGTTTTGAACCTGTTGGTATGCATGATGAGGAACCTCTTGTGGAGACTATTATGAATCAAATGTATGATGATTGGAAGCAAGAGGGTATTAAAGTTTCTATAGGCGGTGATGGTAATAATTTTTCTGTTTAGAAAGAATACCAAGGCTTAAATGAAGAATTAATTCCGATGGAGTCCAAAGTATCATCGACGATTGAGGATGAGTCTAGTAATGTTGGTGTTGATGCGAATTAGGATTTGGTTGGGTCAAAAAAATCCAGTGACTCAATTCTAGCTAAAAGGGCGTGAATCAATCTTGCAGTCGAGAGGTGAACTCTAAGGGATACAATTAAAGAAAACGGAAGTTGTTGTCGTCGGTGGTTGATTTGAAAAGGGTGGCTCGGTTGTCAACAAATGATAGGAATATATTATTTTGTGCTCTTAAGTGACCCACAAAAATAAACCTAATAACAAGTCTTTGAAGGTTTTGCGTGGCAAAATTGAAGGTGTTTCCTTGTCGACAGGGACTAATTCTTTGGAAACTAATGAGGATTGGAGAAATTGGGTTGTTTTGCATGGTAATTTGAAGGAGGTGGAGGATGATGAATATGAGGTTGGGAAGATTATTGGGGTCTAGTGTAAGAATAGGTTTCAAGTTTTATCTAGGGGTAAGAGTGAAGAGGGACGAGGATAAAGTGGAGTCGTGTGAGAAGGGGGTTAGGGGTGAGGTGAATAATGTTCATGAAGATTATTTCATATAATGTGCGAGGGCTTAGGGGTTGGGACAAGATAAGGGAGGTTCAAAGGTTGGTGAGGGAGAGGTGTTCGACGGTGGTGTGTATTCAAGAGACAAAATTTGAAGGTATTGATGAGTTTGTATGTAGATCATTGTCAGGGTCGACTGTTGTTGGTTTTTCTTATAGGTCTTCAGTGGGTACGTCAAGGGGTATTTTAACGTTATGGAATCCTTCAAAGGTGGATGTTTGGGTAACTATGAGTATGGAGAATTATTAAGTAGTCAAAGGGAGATTTATTAATACCAATTTAGCGTTTTCTATTGCCAATGTTTATGCTCCTTTTGATAGTGTGGGTAGACATTTGTTATTGGATGCATTGGGTGGGTTGATCAATATGGATCAGGAGGCTACATGGTGTATTGTCGGTGACTTTAATGCTACCAGGTCCTCTGAAGAAGGAAGAAGTAGGACGGTGGGTGACCGTCATGAAGACTTCTCTCGTTTCAATCACTTTATTGATGGTAATTTATTGATTGACTTGCCTTTATGTGGTCGTAGTTTTACTTGGTATCAGGGGGATGGCTCGTCTATGAGCAGGCTGGATCAATTTTTACTTTATGGTGCTTGGTGTTCTTTATAGCCAAATTTTATTCAAGTCGCTCTTCCTATAGGGATTTGTGATCATTGCTTGATATTGTTAATGATTGATGAAGAGAATTGGGGTCCTAGACCTCAAAGGATGTTGGAATGTTGGGTTGATCTACCAGGTTGTAAGGAGTTTGTTTAGGATAAATGGTTGTTTTATCGGATACATGGGTGGAGCATTTTTGTTTTGAAAGAGAAATTTAAGTTTTTTAAGGGTAGTTTCAAGTTGTAGATGAGGAGGAGGTAGACGAGCTCCATCTTTTATCGGCTGACATATTGGCCTTATTGAAAATACTCTCTAGTGTTCAATGGCAAAATTCTAGAATAAATTGGTTAAAGGAGGGAGATATAAAGACCAATTTTTTTTATGGAGTAATATTTTCGCGGAGACGATCGAATGTCATTATTTCTCTTGATGTGAGTGGTAGTCAGGTAGAGGGGGTGGAAGTTATGAGAAGTGTCGTTTTTCAACACTTCCGAAATCACTTTAAGATGGTAGCAGATGCTAGACTCGGGTTAGAGGAGTTGTGATCAAGTCTATTAGTGCATATCAAAGGGCTGATCTTATTATGCCTTTTTTGTTGGAAGAAATTAAGGAGGCGGTTTCAGACTGTGACAGTTACAAGAGTCCTGGGCCAGATGGAAATAATCCAGGATTCATATCAAAGATTTTTCGTATAAGTTGAAGGTTGATTTATTGATTTTTTTTTGCTAGTTTCAACTGTCATGGTAGGGTAACTAAAAGAATCAATAGTACTTTTATAGCTTTGATTCCTAGGGTTGTGAATCCTTAGAGGCAGGCTGATTTGTCGAAGGTTCTTGCTAATAGATTGAGAAAAGTGGTTGGTAATATTGTTTCAGAGGCTCAACCAGCTTTTGTTAAAGCTAGACAAATCCTTGTTGGAATTCTTAATCTTATAGTGAATGAGTTAGTGGATGATGCTTGTAGGTTGAAGAAAGTATTAATTCTTTTTAAGATTGATTTGGAGAAAGCCTACGATTCAGTTGACTTGAGGTATTTGGGTGATGTGTTGATTAAAATGAATTTTCCTTTGTTCTGGCATGAGTGGGATTTAGAATGTGTTACAACAACAACAACATCGGTTCTTGTGAATGGAAGTCCAACTAATAAATTTAGGTTGAAAAGAGGTCTTTGTGAAGGTGATCCTATTTCTCCTTTTATGTACCTTCTAGTTGCCAAAAGTTTAAATGTTATAATGAACACATTGGTGGAAATGGTTTGTTTACAGGGTTTGGTGTACGGCAAATTGCGGTTGTTTTGAAGATAAAGATCATTTTTTTTTAAATGCAACTGGCATGTGTGGCTTCGGTCTCTGATTTCTGGTTGGTTAGGTCTATCAATGGTTCATCATGGTACTCTTTAGGATCATTTTCTTTAGTTTGGTGGGTTAGGGGGTATTCCATAAATTCTCGCCTAGCCTTGAATATTATTTGGATATCTGTGCTTTACATATTAAGGAAGGAAAGAAATTCGAGGATTTTCAAGCATAAGGTAGATACCCTTCAATCATTAATAGAAAAGGTGAAACTCCGGACTTTTTGGTGGTTAAAATCATATTTATCTTGTTCGATTTTAATTACCCCACATAGTGGTTGATTCCTTTATCTTGTTTAAAGGTGGTTTCTTGATTTTTTGGCCTTTTCATCCGTTGGTGGCTTTGTTTGTAAAGTGAATATTGTGGTTGTTTAAGTTTTTTTTTTCACGTCTTGTGCTAGAGGGACTTATTTAATTTCTTAATATATTATCTTAGCATTTCAAAAAATAAAAATTATATGTTCACTGCATTCATATGATTCTTGGACTAGAAATGCATTAATGGTTTGACCAAAAACATGAAAGAAATACAACTTCAATTGAATACACATTAATTATTTTGTTCCAAAATACATGCACATTCGTTATCATCACTAGCGAAAAGACGGGCACATTTCTGTTCTTTTTATTACGCTAAAGTTTGAAAATTATGAACGGTGTTTTTCTATGAAATTTTTATTTTGATTAAAAAAATAAATATAAATGACTGTTGCTTTCAAATTATAACAAACCAAACTAACCTTATTTATCTATTTCGATGACACCAACAATATAACAAAAAAAAAAAATACTCCAACTACAACAATTCTTATCTTTTTATTGACAACAACAACAATTATTATCTTTTTAATGAAACCAACAACAATTATTATTAGGTCTTGTTAACAAGTGCCCTAAGAACATTGTTTAAGGAATCCATAAAAAGAAATTATGCTTCGAAAATATAAGTCAAACACTTGTTGAAGTTATAACCGTATAATTTCCAATGCAAAAGTTGCTACTTTTAGATGTTTAAACAATGCCCTTAGAGCAGTTGTTAACATTTTCCTTATTATTATTATCGAAAAAGTTGTTTTAGGATATAATTGAGATAATGAAAAAGTTGGGCCAAAATCTTATATTTTCTTTATATATATAATATTGATATACTTGATCTAGATTGTTACACAGTGTAAAGTATAAAGAAAAAAAAGGACACATATTCATATTGTGTTTGTTATATTTTTTATTTATTTATTTTGAACTCACTCCCATCAATTATATTTTTTAATGATAAAGGATAAGGAAAAAAAATTGATATATCACGGACGATAAAGATTGAGTTTCTTACACATTTTTTTTTAATATTTGAATTTACTTTTATATATTTTTTTATATATGTTATTTGTATTTAAAGTCGAGTGTAATTTCGAAAGAAAAACAAACCAGTCCAAAAAAGGTCAAAAAGAATTATTTTTTATATATATAGTATAGATTAGTGTTAAGGGGGACATTAACATGTCCTCCATTAAAATACCAACTTTTTAAATAATTGGACAAAAAGTTTATAATAAGACTTTGTATCTTTTATTTAAAAAATAGATATTAAAAATTTAAATTCTTTTCAATTTTTTTGTTGACAATTTAAAATATTTAATTAAATAAAAAAGAATTAATTTTAATTTTTTTTATATAAAGGGTAAAATTCAAAAGGAAAAAGACACACCAATTTTTTTTTCTTTCTATAGTATATTAGATTATTAAATATTCACTACATTAATATCATTCTTTGACTAGAAACTACATTAATACTTTACTTCAATTGAAGACCATTAATTATTTTGGTACTCATGTGTCCATCTTCACGCTTTTATTGATCAAAATATATATTAAAAGTCATAAAATTTTATCTGATTATTTTAAAAAGTTTGTAATTTGATTGATAACAGAGGACAAAATAGTAAAAAAGGTTTAAGCGAAATGGAGAAAAATAATTACATTTTTTTTTTGAGAAAAATTTGTTACACTTTATACTTTGTATTTTTATATAAACTGTAGATATTTGAAAAGTTCATTTATTTAATTAAATAAAGGATAATTATATTTTACATAAAATAATTTATGTAACGGGTAAAATGGAAAAGGAAAAAGCTACACCAAAAATTTGTAATCCCTTTTTTCTTAGTACAGATTTTTTATTTTATTTTTTATATTCACTACATTAGTATGATTCTTTGACTAAAAACTACATTAATACTTTTTTTTGAAAGGAGTGTGAGATATTTTTGTTGTTTCATATAGGGTCATATTAACCCGTGCCCCCGGGACATTAGTTAAGGAAACTAAAAGAAGTAAGTTTTAAGATGAAAGTAACACTTTTTATGCTTTTAAAAAGTTGACAACACAAGTTTCAATGTAATACTTACTACATTTGACTCCTTAACCAGTGCCCGGGGCACTGGTTAACATAATCCTTATATTTGTTGACTAGAAATGCATTTATATGACTCTTTGACTCAAATAAAAAATATTTTTTTATATAAAATTTTAGACATTTGAAATATTTAATCCATATTTGTTTGTTATATATTACACAAAGTCAAGGGGATAAGTACAATCAGATTCATTAGTCCTTATTTTCACTAGCAAAAATGGTCATTATCTTGTTTTTTTGCTTGTGTCTTGCAACCAAAAACTATGAAGTATATGGATCAATGTCAAATTTATCCAAAATTGAAGATTTGGAATTGGAGGAACAATTGAAAGCCATCAACAAGCCTCCTATCAAATCTATTCAAGTAATATCATTATTCTTACTTTCTTCATTTTAAATTCCCTTTTAAATATACCTTCCAGCTTATATGTCATCATTCTCATATAATGTTATATATAAATATTATTATTAATTTATTTATTTTTGGTTTCTACAGACAGAATTTGGAAGAATTGTTGATTGTATTGATATTAATAAGCAATTAGCTTTTGACCATCCTTTACTAAAGAATCATAAGATACAGGTCTTCATCCTTAACAAAATCAATTTAATTACCAATTATTTTTTATTCAAATTTAATTTCTTTGACCATTTTTTTTAAAAAGAATATGTTAACTAGCATTGTATTTATATTATTTGGTTTAATTGCAGCTAAAATATAGCTTTCAAGATACACAAACAAACACAAAGTCACATGATAGATCAGGATATTCAAAAATTGGACTGGATGATAAGGATTTATGCCCTAAAGGAACAGTTCCGTGCAAAACGGCTATCAAATAATTTCGGTACCCTAACTAAGTTCGACCGTGGCAGTCATGTAGGTTTCCTAATTCCTACATAACTTTCTTTTTTTAATGAATGAAATTTTTTTTTATTATTCCCCTAAAAAATAAATCTCTTGATTAATTAATAAATAGTGAATTTGTCTTTGGATTAGTTTGCTGGAATACGTATAAGAGGTAGAATCTTCTTCGGAGTTAAAGGAAATCTTGATGTATATAATCCACCTGTTGATGACCATCAAATGAGTTCTGCTTATATATGGGTTTCAACTGGAGAAAGCAGCATTCCCGTGCCCAACCATATGTTTATCCATGCAGGGTGGCAGGTTTCTCTTTAATTTTGATCTTATTTTTAATTTCCCCTACTTTTTATATAAATTTTAATAGCACATATATTGTCAAATTCAGCAATAGAGTTGAAAATTGGAAGAATAAACATTAAGTCTTACATCGGATATAGAACTAGGGCGTGTGAATAAAGGTAGAAGTCTCACATTTGGTATAAGACACACATTAGTAGAGTTTATATATGAGGAGAGTCAGTTTCAAAGGTGTGACTCACCCTTAGGGTGCCCACTCTTTTGAACGAAGTGAGAACTCACGAAAATATATATGTGTCGTCGTCCGGCCACGTCTGGCTTAGACTATCTGAAAGTGCTTACTTAATGTGTATGTTTTCAGCATGTTTATCTGATCCAACAACTTTCGCAAGTCTTTCTTCTTGCTTATTCATGTGCGCTCCAACTCTATCCGATCCGTTATCTGATCCACAAAGATCTTGTCCTCCAAGTTTCTTTCGAATTATATCGAATTATAGTTACAAACTCTCTCTTTAATAAGAGAGCTCACATATTTCATTCGGTAAACCAAAAAAGGCTTTTGAGTTATCGAACCTTTCTCTTCACTCTTTGGCTTGCGTTACCTCTTTTTATTGTTTTTTTTTTGATGTAGATAATTTAAAAAATGTATCTGACAGTTTATTGATCACGAATCTAGAATATTTCTTTTGGAAAATTTCTAATCTCTTACACATTGGTGACAGGCATATCCAGGTATGTCAGGGGATAAATTAACTCATTTCTTCGTAGAATGGGTAAGAAATATGTCTTTCTACTTACAATATGGAATGCTATAATCATGTTACTCCTTTACTTAATTTTTGACTAATCATATGTATGACTAATTTATATATCTTAATTATTTTAATTTCAATTATGGTTAGCAAACGATATATTTCAATATTTTATTATGTGGACATTCCTTAACTGTTATCCTTGAGGTGACATGTCCATAACTTACTTGTCTAAAAATACTAGATTATTTTTTTCTTTTTCTTTGGCATTTTGCCTTATTTTCTACCAAAAATTAAACAAAATACTTCAATATTACAGCTGTTTGAATAAGTTTATTTATTTTTAAATAAATTGCAGAAGAATAGCATCCAACATACAGGCTGCACCAATATGCTATGTTCTGGTTTCGTGCAAACTAGCCAAAAAATTTATGTTGGTGCACCCGTGGCTAATGTATCTTCCTATGGTGGACCACAATTTACAATGAGCCTCAACCTTACACAGGTAAGCTTTGTGCTTCTCAAAATCATGTTGATTCAGACACCTATGTAGCCGTATACTAAAAAATTTCATATAAAATATTGGTAAAAAAAAAATATGCACGTATTAACGCAATAAAAAAAACGGACATGTTCCCTAGTTATAATATTAATGTTTTGTCGTGTTTCAGGATCCAGCTACTAAGAACTGGTGGCTAAAAGCACAAGACATGGATGTTGGATATTTCCCAGCATCGTTATTTTCTAATAAACTAGATTTTGCAATGAAAGCTGGTTGGACTGGTCATACACAGTTTTTTCTTGATGGCCCAAGTCCTCCAATGGGTTCTGGACATCTTCCAGATGGAAATCCTCTCCATTCATGCTACATTTCAAAGATGTATTTTAAGGATAGATTTAGAAATGATCGTGCCCCTCTTAAAGATCAGATGTTAGTGTATACTGATAATCGTCGTTGTTATGATGCAAAGTACTATGGTTTTGTGGATAATAATTTGGAACGTGTTATGATGTTTGGGGGACCAGGTGGAAACTGTGGTCTTTGAAAATGTTAAAATAGGGAGATCAATGAATAAAATAAATTGAGAGAAATTATATCCGTGATAGATGTGGTGGTAGATGATGATATTGTTCTCAATGAATATAGCTCAATAAAAGTATAATTTTAGCCGTTTGTTTTCAAAGTGATAGTTTAGTTTATTCATTAAAAAAAGAATGATGGTCAAGTTTTTTTTTCCTTCTTTTGAGGGATATATGATGAACAAGTTTATTTACTATTGCATGATGCACTTCCAACAATAACACCGAAATCAAAACACCAAAAGACATTGGATTAGAGCAATGATATTTGTACATCCATTTCATGACAACTTTGTTTTTCTCTTTTTTTATCGGTCAAAAACAATGGAGAGAGAAAAAGGAAGAGAGAGGATAAGAACATATCATGCTACATTCTAAACTTAAAATAGTGAAATATCAACTCTAAACTTAAAATAGTGATAGTCAACGTTTAGAATTCAAATAATCGTCCTTACAAATTAAGTCTTTAATATAAATAGCCTCTTTGTCGAACACATAACTGCATCTGGGGCACAATATAACCTCAGAATTTTTTAGTCAGCAACAGTTGAGGAAGTCAATCAATTCCTCTTCAGCCATAGGATAAGCCACATTTATCTTCTCAGCAAATTGAGATTCTGAAATGACTTCATCAGTAACTTTGGGGCCTTTAGTAGACTCCACCATCTGGCATTCAGCAACATCAACATTTGCTTCGACAGACAGCATCAGTGATGGCCTCCACTACATTGCAGTCTGCAATTTCAAGGTACATTGCATCAACAGCTTTCAGAGGATCAACATCCACTTGCATATGAGGTTTTGATTTGTCTCCAAATTTCAACCTGCCTTCATTCAGTGATTTTTGAACTAAATCCCTGAAAAGACCACATTGTGAGGTTTTATGTCCCAGAAAATTATGAAATTTACAAAAACCTCTCTTTTTGTGTTGATCTAGTGGTGGAATTTTTAGGCCCTTGGGCACTACCACTTGACCATCAACAACCAAGAGATCAAATATCTCATCACATTTTGTTACATCAAATGTATAGGTTTTAGGAACATATTTTTCATTTTTTGTTTCGAGGGGATTCTTCCCATTAGACGATCTCAATAACTTACATGTGTATGGAGGCCCCGCTTTTAATTCAACAACATTAAGCTCACAATCCTCAACATCTTCAAAGGCTATGACGAATTCTTGGTCACTATCATTGGTTTCAACATAAGCAATCTTTTCTCTTTTATGATATTTACGAGTTCTTGCTTTTTCAGCTTTTAGCCTTTCGACTTGTCGATCTCTATCAGCTAACTAGGCCATATCACTCAAGTGTTGAGTGTCTAACTTCTTCATAATGAAATAGTCTAGGTCACCAACAGCCATTTCGACTCACTCATGCTCAGGAACTTGAGTGAAACATTTAGTCTTTAACAATCTGAATCTATTCAAATAATCATTAATAAATTCAAGTGTCTTTCTCCTAACACTGGCCAATTATTTCAGACTTATCTTAGATTGGGTCATGTAAAATTGTTCATGAAATAACCTTTTCAATTGAGTCCAATGTTGAATCGAATGTGGTGTCAGTATGGTAAACCATGTGAAGACATTTTTTGTCAGAGAATTTGGAAAAAAAAATTCATTCTCAAATTCTCATTATTTGATATGTCTTAAGCCTCAGTTAAATAACGTGCAATATGTTCGATAGAGCTATAAAAAATGGGTCGGGTTGTCGAGCTGGCCCGCAAAAGCCTGAAAAAACGTAGGCTTGGACATAAAAATTTAGGCCGGTTTAAAATTGGGCCTTTTTAGCCCGAGTCCGTCGCGGGCTAGCCCTGTCGGGCCGCAGATAGCCCGTTTAATTTATAATTATTTTTTGACATTATAATTTCCTATAACCCACCATCATCAGGTCCAGAAAAGAAGAAAAAAACAAAGTGAGTGTTGCTTAAACCCAACCCAATTACTGATACATTAGCTCCGTGTTATGAATTTTGTCAAAGTTATTGCTCTGTATTTCCATTAGTTTATTTTATGTGTTGACATTATCACTTGATTTAGTAGGGCTGTTTGTTGTGTTTCTTGGCCAAAGATAATTTTGTTTTGGATCTTTTTTTTCATGGTGTTTGTATAAGGCTGAACCTCTTTGTATTTTGCTGGCATATCTCGTGGCATTTTTAATTCAGTTTTTCTTGACTTTATTATATATATAAAAAAAACATTGGTAAATTGCTAATTGAGTCGTTGGTAGGTATTTTTTAGTGTAATTTTTTATTTTTAGATTAAAAGTTTTAAGCAATTGGGCTGGCCCGAAAGCCCGTAACCCGCAAAGGGATGGGCTTGGACATATATTTTTTAGCCCGTTTATCTATCGGGCGTTTTTAACCCAGACCACAAAAGCTCGAGCCCGGCATGGGCTAGCCCATCGCGGGCCGGTTAACCCGTTTTGATAGCTCTAATGTTCGACAGTAGATTCACTGGTATCACCAGTAAACTTGGTGAACTTAGGGAACTTCCAACACCTGGGAAGTTCAATTTGTAAAACATACTCTGAAAGAGGAGAAACAAAGTTTGGTCTATGTAACCCTATATTTAGGCAATTCTGAGCCATAATGGTTTCGATCAAATTGGCTATGTTATTATGTTCCCCCAAGTTTTGTTGTTGGACATTCATAACAATTTCATCTGCATTATGATTCCTATTTACCAAAATCACTTATGGTTGTGTCTGGGCTACTGGTTCGACAGGTTGGGGTTGAGGCACAAATTGTTGGCTTTGAACCACATGTTCGACAATTTGCCAAGGCTGAGGATTTTGGACTTGTGGAATTTGTTGATGACTAGGTTGCAGAGGGGCAAAGAAATATGTTATTCTCCCCGTTTGAGTGGCTAAGGCTTGATAACTTTGACTTGTGTTTTGAATCAAATGATTAAAAATTGTAGCAATTTGTTGCGTTAACATATTAACCATCTCATGATTACTCTCATCCATTAGTTGCCTTAAAGAAATCATGGATTCTGTTGTTAAGGCTGGTGGAGCATTTCGACCAAAATGCTAGAGCCTAAGAACAATTGGAAAATTTTGAAAAGTATATGGAAGTTTCTTCCAAAAAAAATTGCACAAACATGGTCCCACTGAGCGTGCCAATTTGTTTACGAGTGTTTTAGGTAAACAATAGTACTAATTTTGATTATTACAAGAAGAATCAAACCAGAAATCCTTGGACATGTTGTGCAATCTTTTTTCCAGAAAATGTATGAATGTTCATCATATTCATAGGTTGTTTTATGAGCAAGAAGAAGAAAATTGTTTTTTGTATGAATATAACTGCCTTGCGAAAGAGATAAGTAAAGAAAATGCAAGTAAAAAACTTAAAAGTTTAAACGCAGAAACTTAAAGAAAAGTAAATTATATTGCATTGAAGTAATTGTGGTTTGACAATTCAGATTACATACATTATGTGACTCTTTTCTCTAGACGCTAGTACTTTGAGTGTTGGAATTCTATAATTGATTTGCGACCCGTTTTCCTTATGAAAAACTACTATATATACATAGAGAAAATAACTTCAAATTCCTAAACTGTTATAAACTGCATGTCTTCGACGAGAACTGCATGCTCTCCACGTGTCTGGACGCTTGAAACCAACTTTTTTATTAAATTAATTGCATGTCGGATTGTGGCTTCTGTCGAATACTCTTAGTATCTGTCGAACTCAGCAACTTCAATCATGGACTTAGAGAATTTTGCAATTTTAAACCTTTGTTTACCTGTCGAAAAACACAAGACAAAACACAGGCCAACAGTAAGGTAGTAGGTGGATTTATTTGTAACCACCTTGCTCCCTCGAATAATTCTCAATATGGTACCAGAGCTATGATTTTCTCCTTGAATCACACTTCAGCTACAATTTTTCGAAGAAAAATCAATTCTCTGTTATCATATCCTCATCTGTGTCTTTGATTTCGTTCAATTTTTTTTTTTTTTTTGGCTTTTGTTATCACAATCCTTCTTATCATTTTCCCCCAAATCTTTGGGTTACATCTTGATTCATTTTCTTCCTTATAGGATTTTTGATTGAACGAGGAAACCAATTGATTTTTATTTGACAAAAGAAATAGAACATTTTGTAAAAACAAAACTGTAACATTTTTTCTTGATGAACAAAAAATAAATAAAGGAGATATAGTCATAAACGGTAAACATCTAATTTTCACGGTCAAAAGAAATTGAATTTAAATTTCAAAAAAATGAAGCGTGTGCTCATTTAAAGTGATTAAATGTTTGATACATTTCTAATAAGGATGCATACATGATAGTATTACTGCTCCCTCCGTCCCGTATTAACTGAGTCACTTGCTCATTTCACACATATTAAGAAAAATGTATAAATGAAGGAGAGAGAAAAATGGTTTTAAGTGTTTTTTTAAGTATTAGCGCAGTCTCCACTATCATAAATGCAAAGTGGATATACTGAGAAAAATGGTTTTAAATGCTCTTTTTAAATCTCATGCTAGCTCCCATGTTTATGATGTACCGTCTTGTATCCGTGATTTGATAGCTAATGAAAAACAATGAATTTCTTTCCTAAAAAAAGTATTGTTAGTGTATTCTCCACTAACATGTAATATCAATTATAGTTATAAAGGGAAAAAAGTAATTAATATTGTATTGAAAAGTGAAATGGCTCAATTATTTGTGACATTTGTTTTTTGCAAATGACGCAGTTATTGTGGGACGGAGGGAGTACTACTTACATTAGTTCTGAGAGGGAGTAAGATAAAACATATCACGTGATTGTTTATTTTATGAGGGAAACATAACATGTACTACAATTACATTTACTGTCTTTAAATTAGAATATGTTAACGAATGTTCTTAAAACATTGTATAAATATCTAGAAATAGTAAATTTTACATTGTAATTTTAAGACGAAATTTCTTTTTGTGGTCACTTAAATAATATTATCCTAGAACATTTGTTAACAAAACCTTTTAAGTTAAGTCGGTTTCCATAACCTGTAGCATATCCTTAAACAATGAATAAAAATGGATAGACACCTTTAATGTGTACACCTTTTTGTACCACTCTAAAAAATTTCAGTTAATCAAATATATGGTTTGTGTAACCACATTTTTTTCAAAGTGGTACAAAAGGATGTATACATTAGGGATGTCTATCTATCATTGCAATTAATGTTGATTAAAAATAAATATACCATGTGTATTTTGTAACTTTGCAACCCATTTGTTTATTATAAAGATAATGATAAAGATACAAAATCACAATTATTGATTCACCCGTGAAAGATCTTTTGTTATTATTGTCTTGTTGCCTCTAGAGAATCACAAATATTGATTGAAAACAAAAATCACTACTAGTAGAAACGATAAAATCAAGCAAAAGTGATCACGACTCTTCTTCACTCTTGAACAAAACCAACCAATCGCTGGATAAATATCTTGGCACTCTCAGATTCTGGTTTAACCAATTGATAAACATGGCCCTCATCTTTCTCTTCAAAGAATTCCAATTTCCCACTCCACCCACTATTCTTCACACCTTCCCAATACCAAACTCCTCTCTCCCTTAACTTATCTTTTCCAGCAACACAAACAATAATTCTTGAACAACCAAGTTTTTCCAAGCTAGGTGCACCTTCGCCCAAAGGATTAAACCTAGGGTTATCAATTCCAAAAGGTGCATTTGGGTACACAAAATGCCAAAACTTATTGAAAATATTATTTTCAGGCTCAATAATAGGTTCTAACCCTATTGGTTTAGAACCGTAAAAGTAAGGATGAATTATAATAGCTCCTAATATTTTAACGCCACAAGGTAAATTTTCAATTCCAGCTTGAATTGCAATGTTATGAGCAATATTAGCACCAGCACTATCACCACCAATGAAAACTTTATTAAAATTACCATGTTCAATCAACCATGGCTCTGGATTGTTGATGTCATTATTGGAATGAGAAGATATCCATTTGAGTGCAGCCCAACAATCATGGTAACATGTAGGGACAGGATACTCAGGAGCAAGGCTATATTCAATTGAAACAATTATCACATTTTCTTGTGATGCAAAGGTTTTCAAATGTTCATGGTACTTCTTCGAGAATGCTGATTCGAACATGAAAACACCACCATGAAAATAAACCAAGATTGGAAATTTGGAAGGTGGGTTTGTGATTTTTGGAAGGTAAATACGAGATGAAATTGTGGGGTTGTGAGGGATTACTATATCTTTGGATGAAAGTCCAGTGTTTGGGTCATTGAGAGATGGAGGAGCAAATGGGGATTGATTTGGTCTTTCTATAGAACCGTCGCTAAAGATACGAAGGATATTTCCCATTTCGGTAACTATTTCTTTTGCGACGGTTTTTGGTGTCGTGGCTGTTGTGGAAGCCATTTCAATTGAGGATGCAAAGAGTGTTTGAAAGGAGTTTCAAAGTAAAATATGAGGGCGTGGTGTTTTTCTTGGTGATGATCTAAGTTGGTATTTATAAGAAAAAAATGCATCTACATGTGGGTGAAATTGTCATTTGATGATAAAAGGAACAGTATCAATTGGCATAAATAGACATTTAATTATACTTTGACTTTGTTTTCAATTTTTTTTTATCAAGAACTTTGACTTCATTTAAAAATAAGATTTCTATAAGTTGGAAGAAATATAATATTTTATTTTGAAAGACAAAAGTAATAGGCGATTTTTAATGTGAATGAGGACACTACTAGAAAAACAAAAATTGGTGAGGGAAATTTAGTGAGGGAAAACGTGAAATTCCTCTCAAATTCTGTCACTAAATTTTGTGACTAAGAAATTTGTGAGGAATTTCAATTTTTCCGTCACTAATTTCCCTCTCAAATTTTTCTTTTTCTAGTAGTGGGAGAAGGGGGTAACACTTGGTTCTTCTTCTTTGGGGGCAGGGGTGTAGCCCTTAATACGGGAGGGGTAGTCTTGGCTACCCAAAAGAAATATTATTCTTGAAGTGGTCGGGATGTATTTATATCTAGCTACTCTAAATAATAAACACTGAGATACTCCAAATAAGTTTAGTTGCAAAAATTAACATAAATAATAAAGTAAAAAAATTACTACAAAATTGATAGATTTATTTGTATTGATTTGATACTTTCGGTCTCAATAACATCAATAAAGAAATCTTTTTCAACAATAAAAATTATCAAAACAATAGTCATAGACAAATTAAATGGACAATGAGTTTCTTGCAAATAACCTATTTATTTACATTTGAAAAGACATTATTAATCTATTATTAAACAGACAATTATTGATAAAATTGCGTTCTTGAAACACATTTTGCCCGATGTTTCTAAATAACGATTTTTATGTTAGTTCCTAAGATTTTTTAATTTTAGTCCTTAATTTTTTGTTAGAGATTAAATTCAAGACTAAAAATGTAACGCCCGTATTAAAAGTGTCTAGAATACTTAATACGTTCGTTAAACTGATACTGGATACATTAAATCGTACAATACGGAAAGCGACATAAGTCGGAATTCAGATACAAGAGTCATATATTACA
>Ga0315915_1003127_pt1 | contig 21080 bp, 15 predicted proteins | sample MpolbnodulesMG_FD_207738 | JGI IMG/M metagenome (GOLD analysis project Ga0315915, IMG submission 207738) | Medicago polymorpha root nodule microbial communities from Los Angeles, California, United States - branched nodules | ecosystem: Host-associated > Plants > Roots > Nodule | place: USA... | reverse complement strand
ATTTTATGAGATAGAAAGTTTATTTAATATGTGTTGATTTATAAATAATTTATGCGAATACTAAACAGTACGTCAGACCCGTGCGACGCACGGGTCAAAAGTCTAGTTAAACACAAAAGAAATTCGTCCCCTATTTTTTAATGAAACCTAAACTAAACTAATTACCCTATTTTTTATGAAAAACAAAACTAACCTATTTTTTATTAAAAACAAAACAAAATCGTCCCCTATTTTTTTATGAAACCTAAACTAAACTAATTACCATATTTTTTATGAAAAACAAAAAAACCTATTTTTTATTAAAAACAAAAGGAAATTGTCCCCTATTTTTTGTGAAAAACAAAACAAACCTATTTTTTATTAAAAACAAAAGAAAATCATCCCCTATTTTTTGTGAAAAACTAAACAGACCTATTTTTTTTATTAAAAACAAAACAAAATCGTCCTACAACATATTCACTTAAACTAAATATCAAAATCGTTTCCACCGTTCCTTTCTAAACAAAATTGTTTCCAAACTAAATATCAAAATCATTTCCAACCATATTCACCATGCTTGCCAAGAATGTTTGGCGGTGATTTTGGAGATCAGATTGGACGCTTTGCAACATTGACTGATCCAAAAGCCAATCAATTTGAGGTCTTGGTCGAGAGGATCAATGGTCACTTTTTTTTAACAAAAGGATGGAAAGCAATTCGTGAGTTTTATGGAATTGGTCTCGGAGCGTGGGTTACTCTCATTTGTGTTGTTGTGGAACGATTTGATATGGTGTTAAGAGATAGGTTTCACAAGACTATCAACTATCCTGTTTTTTATCCACCCATGCATTTTCTTATTGACAAAACTAATGTGCAGACAACTTTCAACGATCATCTCCCCCCATAACATCTCTTCTCTCTTATCGTCACAATATCAGTGACATGTTTATAGATTTCCAAAAAAAAATTATCTGAATATGATGTAACAAAAGGTTTTCTGGTATGATACACTTTTCCTATAAAAATGATTTTTTTTGTTAGTTTTTCATTTAGCAAGTGTAAAATGCTTCCATTTTGGTTTTTGCATATGCTCATTTACACAGGAAATATTTCCCAAATGCTAGATACTTCTACTACCAATGTGAAAATTGTGGATGATTGTGGTAACATATGGGACTGTGACTTAATTTTTGGTACTATTCCTTATGAACACTGCTGGATAGGTGGGAATGGAAGAGGTTAGTGAAGGCTCGCAGGTTGCGTGAAGGTGTCAAAATTAGATTGGGAGCTCCAATGGCAGCAATGAATGATTTCATTTATCTCGATGTTGTTTACGATTAAACCATGTTTATTTAATTGCTTAAGAACCTTGCAAGTGTTTCCTTTTATCAGATTTTTCTATTTTTTAGTTTTAAATTTGTGAAGTATATTCCATTTTCCAAACACTATTTATTATGTTCTTCTCCATTATCTCGAAAAATATATTGAACTCTCGGTGCACATTTTCTTTGAGATATCCTCACGTAAATAACATTTTCTTTGTGATTAAGTTTTTAATTTTTGGTTTTGATCAAACATATGGCCCTTATTCTTTTTCATTTTGAAAAATTAGGCCCTTAATTTTTAGGTTAATTAGGCTATATTTGTTTTCCGTAATATGACAATTAATATTATGAATTGAATATTAATATTAAGAAATATTTTAATATGATACAGTACAAACGTTTGTGGCAATTAATATCATGAATTGAATTATATTTTTATTTCCATTCAACTAAACTATTTACAAATATTACTTTCGATATGACCCGTGCTAACGATATGACCTGTGCGTTAGCACGGGTCGATGGTCTAGTTTTTTTTTATAAAGGTGGATTGTTTCTCATCGTCATTTTTAGAAAAGGTTTTAAATAGATAGATTTTACTTTGATTTTAATCATAGGACGATTATGACTATTTTAACCGTAAGTGTTCATAGGACGATTATGACTATTTTAACCGTAAGTGTTAGTTGTTTTAAAAAAAGATATACTCTATTTGTTTAAAATAGGACAAATTCTATGGTACACTCAAAAATTTGAATGTAATGATACACCAAATCAATAAATTAATAGTTAAATGTGTTATTTTTTGAAGAGAAAAATGGTTTTCTATCAGCTATAATTATAATAATTAAATCTTATTTATCAAAAAAAATCAACAAAATAAAATAAAAATTTCTGAAATTTTAATACTCATAATAGAGAATTTTGATTCTTTTTTACAATAAAATGTAAAAAAAAAAGTATGATTTTATAAACAATGAAATGATGTTTTTTCTTATGAAACGACATTTTCTAAAATATAAATATCAACAAATAACTTTTTATTCTATAAAAATAATAGTTAATTTAAAGATTTTTGAAATAGGAGTTCCCTTAAAATAGAGGATGTTACACTTTGTTTAATTTCATTACCAACATAATAGAGTGGAAAGCGACAATTGATAGGTCAACGAAATTATAAAAAGAATATTAAAAAATACAATTTTTTTTTTGAAGGAAAAAAAATACCATTATTTAAAGCTAGCACCATACTAGATAACAACTTTGGAATTATTTAAAAAAAAAAAACTTTGGAATATTCTAGCACCAGTATATTCCATAGATTTTTAACTAATGCAAAAACTTATTCTTCTCATATTAATGGCTTAATTGTTCTCTCTTGATTATTTTACTTTTGGTATATACGGTATGTTATATCTACATTCTCCGTGAAGGCACTTATATACACGAGTCTTACTTATTGGACAATCTTCAACTGTTATACATTTTTTCAATGCTGTAACAAAAAATAAAATAAAATAAATTACTTAACGATATAAAAAAATTGTATACTAAATATAGACAAAAGAAGAAAATTTGAGAAAGATGAAAATAAATCTTACCGTCAACGTTCTTTGCAACAAGAAATAGGGTAATAAATAAAATGATAGTATACACAAACTTGAGAGATTTAGTCATATTATTTTTTATCTCTCTGCCTGTGACAAATAGATTAAGTTTTGATCAATTTATAGTGTATAAAGTGAGTGTTATTCTAAAGTAATTAAATATTTTTATAGGTGAAAGAGGTTCTAAAATCCTCTCTAAAATTATAATAATTATTAAATGTCTCTTAAGTATAGTAATGTGTTGGTTTTTGTCCCTTTAGCTCACATAATAGAGGGGTAACGTGAATACCTTTGTAATTAATAAATTTACTTTTTTGTTTTTAAAAATTTGAACCTTTAATGATAGAAATGGCGCATTTTAAAAATATTAATAACGCACGATCGTCGTCCCAAGACAATTATGCACAACTTCAACGTATTTTAGAATTTTTTATATATAAAATAATCCAATCAAAGAGAATGAGTGTAAAATTTTGTATTATGATTTCTTCAACATTATCATTATCTTTCATATAAATTCTTCGATTCACTAGGATTAATACGACCACACAAACCATTTTCTGAAAGATGCTTTTCAATGATGCCTAAGTGAATCCTTACTTTTATTCGTCCCTGAAATAAGTATATTTATATACAAAATAATATTGTTGATCGTTAAGATTTTTTTAAATGCTTAGTTTAATAAAAACGAAATTGAAAAGACATTATATGATTAGCTGACATCCCAATTATTATGTGGGTACCCAATCAAACCAACAATATATTGTAGACTAGGGGTGGACAGCGGACGGGTTCGGTCGGGGATCAGGCTCAAAATGTGAATCCGCCAAAAACCACGGGCTGTATACACCAACCCACTTCCGTCCATTTTCTCATGCGGGTTAAGCGGTTTCGGGTTGTTCGGTTTACGGGGTTTGCCGGGCGGGTTGTTGCGGGCTTAGATCTCAAACTAACGTGTTTTTTTTTAACGAAACAAGCTCCAAAACAGAGGAAAACAAGAAAATAAACAAAGATTTAGAATTCTACCAAAAATAAACAATGATTTAGAATACAGGATGGAAACAACAAGGAGGAGCAAATGAGGTTATCCTCTCTTAGTTACTTCCATCGTCGCCATTTTACTTGGTGTTAGAAGAAGTTAGATTTGAACACATGAAGAGATGAATGAGAGAAGGAAGGAGAGGCATAGAGGTTCTAAACTCAGACGGTGAGGCTACTAAGTTCCAAATGGAAAGTATATAAACAATGGTTTAAATGCAAATAAAAGAAATAAATGTAATAATAACTAGAATTCATTGGTAAATGGCAAGTAAGTAAATTATTAATAAAATAACATTGGAATACGTGTATTAACCTTCCAACTCACGTGAAAGGGAAAGGGAAAGGACAACAAAGCTGGTACACTGCTCTATGTATTCCTATCCACTGTCACTCTGTAAGCATTGGCGGGCGGGGTCGGTTACCGCTGGGTCTAGGAATTTGATCCGCACCCACCCACATTAACCCATATATAACTGATTTTCATTCCGAATTGACCCGCGAAACCGATCTGATCCGCCCGTTTACAACCCGAGTCTTGCGGTTTACTCGGTTTTCGGCCGGGTCGGAAGAAACTGTCCACCCCTATTGTAGACTTAGTTTTCTTTTTCTCCCTCTCCAACAAGCCGGCCCTAGTTTTCTCTCACTAGGTTTTCTCTTACAGTTTCTTCATTGAGGGGTGGTTTTGGGTCAATTATTGACCTGAAATCATCCCTCTTCATCTTTTTCTCTCTATTTCAATCTAAATAAGTGATTTTCACATAGATCTAGTTTTTTTCTTTGTGATTTCATCATCTAAGTGTGGTGGTTTCTTGTTCGTTGTCTTGTGCGGTGTTGTTTGATTTCCCGTCTTCGTGCAGTGTTCATTTGATTCATATTGAAAGATCGATTATTCATTCCAAGATTGGGGCGTCAACGTTGCAGATCCGGAGGCCATGGATATTCCGGTCACTTTAATTTTATCATATATTTTTGCAGGCATTATGCCGTTATATGTTATTAACTTGGATGATGTGAGTTTGTTCGCAGATTCATCCTTTATGTTTTTAGTGGTGTTGAATGATGTAATCTCTCGATTTGAATAAATGAATATCATTTTGTCTTTGTAAAAAAAAAAAAATTATAATAAATATGTTGTACCCAATCCTTGACAAAATTAATTTTGATTTTATATGACAAGAAACAAAATAAAGAGAGGTCAATCTCGTATCTTGAAAGATGATAACACAAGTAGCAAGACTAAGGGAACCCTTAGTTGCACCATATGTTCTACATTTATTCCTCCTACAAGCAAGTGGACTATTAGAACCAAATAGACTTGATTTTATTTTTTTTTGTGTCGAGGGTTCGAACTCCATGTCTTTCATATATTATGCATTATTCTTACCAATTAAGCTAAGTTCACGGGGACAAATAGACTTGAAATTTGTAACACCTAAACGTATCACATGAAAATTAATGAAAATACTTTTTTCTTAAGATGGAAAACATGATTAACATAGAAATTTCATTCAAAACCTTGTGAGTGTCCATATACTATAATAATCGCATACATAAATTATTAACCTCAAGCAAAAAATAAATTAACTTAGCACACACATTCTTATCCTCAAGGATGAGTTCTCTAGAATAAGACGTAGTAAACTTCCATGCAAGAAATGTGACATTAACAACCACAAAAACATCAACAAATTCCTAAGTATTATGTTTAGAGCTTAATTTCTTCCATTTAATTTAAATAGAAAATTTGGAACATGAACACTTCCCCTGTCAATAATTTCCCTATGTAAAACAGCCACGAACATAATATTTTTGACATAGCTTCAACAGGGGCACTTGGAACAAATTTTGAATCTTTAAACTGATATGGGAAACAATGGATTTGAACATTGAGGCCTCTTTGGTATATAGTCCATTCTAAATTTTGCTAATCAAAACTAGATTATAATTAGGGTTAATACATGTTTACCCACCTTAATATTAGTGATTTCCGGTTTACTTCATGTAAAAAAATTTGTTTAAATTCCAACCTTGTAATTTGAAGATTTTTGGTTTTGAACCTTCATGAATTTTGACTGTACAAAATCGATGATATGACAAGGAGTAAACTGTAATATCGATGATATGGCAAGAAGTAAACCGAAATTCTCTCAAATTACAAGGGGCGAAATTACCTTAAATTTTGTAATTTGATGTCATGAAGATCCAAAATAAAATAAAAAATCAAATTACAGGGTTGAAATCTAAACAAATTTTTTTAAAGTGGAGTAAACCGAAAATCGCTAATATTACAAGAGGTAAACCTATATTAACCCTTATAATTATTCCTAACTGTACTAGGCAACACTTGTAGCTTGGAGTTGTAATTCATTAAAAATTGGACTATAACTATGCTCAGAACCGTACCACTGAGGCAATTGAAAACACCCTTTAAGATCCCAAAATACTTAAACAGAAAATCATAGTTCCCAAATTTAAATACTAGATTTTCACTAAAGGGAACTTGCAAAACCATTCATACCTTTCAATTATTGAGGCAGCTACAGTCCCCGTGAGCGTAGCTCAGTTGGCAGAGACATGCATTGTTATATGTAGGGGTTGAGTTTTAAACCTCAGACATTCCACTTATTTGCTTTGAAAAACGTGAATTCTGACCCGACTACCTGACAAAAAAAAAATAAGGCAGCAACCACATTAATCATTATCATATAAACTCACACCATATACTTTTTATGGATGCTAAAAGCAACTGCTGCCAGAAATGGAAAAGTGTAACAAGCTCCATCCACTCCACACTAATAACCACTAATATTGCAATAGTTATAATTGTTCTACCATGCCTTGAATTAGTAATTGAAATAATGAATCGTCAAATGGTGTGTAAAGATCAAAGTAGGTAATTGGTGGTTTGAGAATATTATTACAGTCAAAATCGGACTTTACTTCAGGTCGAAAGGGAATAGCAAAATTGAAACTCGTAAAATCGCAATAAAAATCAAAGGATTTTACTCAACTACTTTTGTAGAATTGATATAAGAAATTGTAAAATCGCAATCAAAATCGATGGATTTTACCAAAACAAAGATAATGTTAAACATATGTTATAAATTGTATATAGTCATATACAAGGTTGTTAAAACCGGACCTGATCGGCCGGTTCAACCGGTTTAACCGGGAATCGGACCTATCTCCAGTTCGATTAGCCCTCAAAACCGCTTTGTAGTGGAACCAGACAGTAAACCGGAAAACCGGGAAAACCGGCGGGTGGGCCGGTTCTTCATGTTGAACCTCATTCATCATTTTTTCTCTTTGAAAAACCAGAAATCTTCTTTCCATAAGTTTATAGGGAGATGAGAGGATCAGTGTATGTGCAATGCTTGAATAAGTGGGGGGAATATCGGAACTTTAGAAGGTGAAATATGAGGAAGAAGAGTTGATTTTAACGAAGAAGACATGATAAGAAAGAAGAGAGATGGTAAAGAAGTGAAGAGACAATGGTGTCATAGGCTTTTCGGTTCAACTAGTGGGAAAACATATTGGTATGCTGTGAAATCCTGAATAGAAATTATTATTTCCTTGGTAACTAACATTTACATTCAAATATATCAAGTTCCAATAAAAATATTACTACTATCTCATCAAGAAGAAATATTCCAAAATTTATTGCTACCGGTGGAAGAAAATGTATTTATCAATGCTAACAACGCTCTCTATTGAACATCCTCTCTAATACTCACTCTCTTATTGGTTTAAATCATTGTGAATCTATGCTTTGAAAATTGAACCCAAACAAAATGGTGGGACATACATTCATTTCATCCAATAAAAAAGTGAGTGTTGCTAGCATTCATCTATCATTTATAATATTAATCATGTACTACAAAACATTATATTTTAGATTAATGCTACTAAGACCACGAACAAAGATCACTCAAAAAAGAAAAAGAATACGAACAAAATGACTTTATTTACGGTATTAACTTAAGATATTTGATGTGGAATTTATTTTTTAATAGTATGAAACTATAAACATTTATTTGTTAAAAAAAAAAAGAAACTATAAAAATTTATGTAATTTTTATCTATTATTGCATTATATATTTTATTCATAGTAAATATATATTTTTAATTATTACCGGTTGAACCCCGGTCGAACACTGGTCCAACCTTTAAACTTTGAACCCATGAGAACACCGGTTTAATGTCCGGTCCGGTTCTGATTACCTTGGTCATATATGACTCTGTTTAAAGTCCACAAAATATTTATACATAAATGACTGCAAAAGTGAACAAAATTCTTCAAAACCCTTCAAAATCCTGCGATTTTGTATGAATCGTAAAATCGCAATCAAAATCAATGGATTAAATCTTTGGATGTTTTTTCTGTTGGGTTTTGAAGCATACTTGGTGTAAGAAAAGCCCCATAAGCTATGCCATAATTTGTATACCCATCAAACTCCTAAAGTCAAATCTCCACATTCTAAAGGTAACACCACCACATGTCTAGTATCTTTAAATTTTTGCAATTTCCAGTAAAAGCTCTACTACTATATGGTACCTTCAACCTTGTACCCCTTCTTTTTGACGGTGTCATTGATATGACAAATTCCATTTTATACCTCAGTTTCTTAGCCAATTCCATATCAAAAAAATGGTAAGGGTCACCATAATCAACCAATTTCATCTCTTGTGTTATTATTTTTGCATGGTGTATTGGCTTTCTTGCCTCCTCATCCATCACTAATAGTTTAAACCTCTTATGTTTCAAGTGATGCCTAGAGGTAAAAAGATCATTACAGTATTCACAAGGCCGCCACTTTTTTTCTTCCTTCACCCGTAGGTAACTTCCAACCTCTATACCTACCACCACCTTTGTTACCAAAATAACGTGAATACCATTAATAACTTGGAAGTTTATAGTTTGCAATGAACTAGATCAGGCAATCCCATCCAAAACTACACCAAATACAAATCCTGAATAACAAATAACGTTTGTTGAGGTTTTGAACAACTTTTGCAATATATTTTTCAGTCATCTGCCTAAACCATGCTTAAAGGGTGATTGTTTTGCTATCTCCATGTCGTGTCATATGGGCTAAGGGTGCAATGTCCTTGGTTTCCTTGAAATCCAAGTTATCTGTTTTGTGGAACTCCTTGGGAAAATTTGGTATCACATCTCTTGGTAAGGGATACTTTGAATCTTTTTTTCTTCTTTAGAAGATGTAAGGAGGGTAATATCTATTAATTATTGGGATCTAAACCCGACTTTCTTAAAACTGTACCGGGGGACCAACGAGTGTATACTCTCTGTATGCCTATGAGGTAGTAGAGTATATCCAAAGTTTTCTTGTTTGACTTTGAGTCAAATTTTCCATGGTTGTCCTTATGATTAAGGATATAGCAATAACACCCAAAAATAAGAAATAATTTTTTTTTCTCTTATTATGTTATTAACATTAATTTTATTTATAAGATAATTTTTAAGAAGATTGATGAGTGAATCAAAACATCTTTCATCATGTGAAGCCCGGATACGAGATACGATACTGCACTGATACGCCGATACGGAAAAATTTCAAAAATCAAGATACGATACGGCTGCGATACGTTAAAAAAAATTATATAATTAAATGTACTATATAATTATAACCGTTTTTCTAATATGCAAATATATTAACAAACAAAAGAAACCAGTCATAATCCCTCAAAAATAAAATCAGTCATAGGCTCGTAGCAAATCAACATAAACATAAATAATATTGACGAATAAGAGAGTGATAATTAGTCAATTACATACACAATGTATCCCAAAAAGAGCACTATCAGTGCTATACTATATCCAAAAGGAACATTGTTAGTGTTATACTAAATCGATCCAAAAAAGAAGCACTATATCCAAAAAAGAACACATCAATACTCAAGAGTTAAGTTATTTTAGTTAACATTAATTGGGAAGTATCAAGATAGGTATCAGTGCAGGATGATTATCGGATACTCTCCTGATATGTATCGAGAAGTATCAGATAATTATTTTCTTAAAAAATTAAATTTAATCTTCAAATACTCTCCTGATACGTATCGGAAAGTATCAGACAGATATCGGTGCAGGATACGCAGGGGATACGATATGTCATCCATTTTGAAGTATCGGGATTTCACAACTTTCATCCATACTCGATTGCATATAAGTAAGTGAATTTCTTCTTCTTTTTCAATGATGCTAGAGTTTCAATTTTTTTCTTGTTGTTCAACGTTGATATGTTATGCATTGCACAATGACGATTATTTGATGGTGCAATGCACATACGTTAACGTTAATTTACATTGTCGACGTTAACTTAAATTCATTTTAAGTAGGTTCATGTAAACTTGGTTTACAAAACCTACTTAAACTGAGCTTACATGTACATATTTAAAATAAGATTCCGTAGAATCATTAAACAAGGTTGAAGAGGTTAAAGCAAAATTTAATTTTTAGTATGTACACTTAAACTCAGTTTACATGACCTATTTAAACTGAGTTTTGGAAGAGGAAAGAAGGATGAGGCTTTAATTTTCTTGGTGAATGAGTGAATTTGAAAATAAAATTTTATTTAAGAGTAATTTTGTCATTTTAGGGTGTAATCAAAAATACGTGAAGTGTAATTAGGAAAATTCTTATGTAAACAAAATTAGTCAAAAAAAAAAAGTAGTGTTATTTGAACATCTATTTGCTTGACAACCAAATAGACAACCATGTTTTTACAAACAATAGTATGTATTAGCACGAAAGTCAAAGTAATAGGGAGAGAGAGTAAAAATATAATATGAGTATGAGAGAGAAAGTTGTCATCAAAATTGTTATAAAATGGTTGTACAAATATCATTCCTAAAAAAGATCTTTGATCCGCCCTTTTTAGAGGTGGACGGGGTTTGAACCCGAACCTTGCATATATTCAGGGTCGTTCCTGTGAAACTAGAGGCCCGACTCTCTTAGTAAAATTAAGCCCCTCAAAAAAATACATTTTTTTAAGAAGAGAAAAAAAAACTATAATGTTTTTTATTTTATTATTTTAGAGAATAATTATAACGTTTGTTGTTAAAACTTTGCGATTTTATAGGACAAGTATATGCTAAAAATTACGAGTGCTCTAAAAAATAAGAAAAAAATTAGGCCTAAAAGAGATTCTATCATGCTTGAAAAAAAAATACAATTAAAAAATTTGAAAAAACTGCCACTCCTGGTGTTGAACCGGAAACAACATGCAAAACACTACAAATTTACCACTGGGGTGCACCTTTGAAAAAATACAATGTTATTGGTATATATTATACTTTCGAGGCATTATATATCAAAATAAAAATATTTTGGGCCCCAAAATTGGGGAGGCCAAGCTTTATAGAGCTGTTTGCACCTCCCTAATAACGGCCCTATATATATATATTATGCGTTGTTCCTACTAACCGATAGCATGGATGATAATATTTTAAGATAAAATTTTATAATCTCTATAAATAACAAAAATATTCCTAAAAAAAAGCCATGATCTGATTCTAAATGGATACTTCCGAGAATCACGGTTTCTTTGCTTTTCCCAAGCCAACGAAACATCATGTATTAGTTTACGCTAACGACATCACATTGAAGATGAAATTGAATACCATCATGGCATATCAGTTCAAATGGTTAAAATAAGAGTCAATGCTAACAAAAGTCAGATATTCATAATTAGTTGATAGAGATATTGCATATTATATGTAAGAGTAGGGGTTCGAATTCCAAGCACTTCATTTCCTTCATATTTAAATGTGTAAGCTCTAACCATTAGATTACATGACAAAAAAATGTGAATACACAATGTTACAACGCAACAATTTATAGTTGTTTTCTTAACCAAAGTTTTTTTATGAAAATATATGATGATAATTGTTAAATAGTTAAAGATCGAGCAAACAAGTACTCTTACCACATCGTAGAAGTTGAAAATGGAAATAATTCTTGAGTTGTATGTAAGAAAAGTTATTTTTTAAAATTCTAATGTATCAAATGTACTTATAAAACTGTATTTCTAAGATAAATTTCTTCTATGAACACAATTAATGAAAGCAACCGCTAGAAAGAAAAAAAAATCAGGATGGTATGGTCCAAGAAAAGAAAAGAAAGAAACAAGTGTGAGTCACGAGGATCGAAATTGGCAAGGTCCACTGTACATGAAAAATTGTCTTTGTCCTCCACATTTGCACATGCATCTGATAACTCAGACCCTCTCCCACGTTTTGGTTCCCCAAAGATTGTGATTTAGAGACAACTTTTGTTTAAGATTCGTGATGATTATACTGTTTTTTTTTTATCGAAAGCTTACTTTTAGATCTTATCGTAAACTGCCATATCAAAAAAAATTATATATGATTTTTGGACGTCAAGATTTTGATGATGATGAATGTTGGGTTTGAATATGATTTCAAAATCCTTATAGTTATAATGTTTTTGTAGTTCTTACAAGTGGTTTTTCTTGGTATGTTTGGTAATATTTTGTAGGAGTCAAAATTGATTATTGAGAAATAGAATTAGTTTTGACATGTTTTTCATGTGTGAAAGGTATATCTTATTATGTGCTCAATTGCAAAATTAAGTTCTATAGCTAGGGTTAACAATGAACCGAATCAACTCGATTAAAGTTTGTAATTCGATTCGACAATTGATTCGTCGAACTTGGTTCATGAACCAAATGAGCCGAACTTGAGCTAAAAATTAACATCGTTTTAATGAGTCATTAATCTTTGTAAATAAATTATTTTTTGTTTTTTTGTAAAAAATAGATGGATTCTAAGAGGAGGGCTCTATGAAGTCCCGACCACCGTGAACGGTAATTAAGAGTCGTTAGATTAATTAAGTACGCAAATTTTTTTATATATTGTATACACAAAATAACACCTCTCTTCTTTTTCTTCTCCTTCTCCTCTATTCCTCCCCTTGGCTGCCCTACTTCCTACGGATCCAAATGTGTTAAAAAAGAGAAACACCGACTCCTCCCTCCACCCCATTCATGACCCTACACATCTTCACCATATGATTAGTTTCTTTTTTTATTTTACTCTTGGTATAAGACTTGACGTTAATCATGGGAAGATGATATGTAACTTTGGAATTTCAAGAGAATTCATCTTTTATGTTTTCTAATAATCATCATTGAATGAATTTAATATGTGTTTGACATTTCATTTTGTATTCATAAGTCAGCAAGGGCACGGAAATATCGATTTTAGTATAAAAGATGTTAAATCTTACGGAGACTAATGTCAAAGTACCGTTATCTATTGTCACGTTGTTTATCTAAGACGATGCTAATTAATTTTGTTGCAAAATTGGGAAAATAACTTGTTTTTAATTAATTTTAATGGCAAGAGACCGGAATATAATTCGCATCGACAGTTGATGCTTGCTAAATTGTATTTTATTATTATAATAGGAAAATATTTTCGCGCGTAAAAAGAATTAAATTAAAAGGTTGCCAGCTTTCGCGTGTACGACACCAAATTTCAACTTTGTAATCTATTCGACCGCTTTCGAGTGTACGCCTTACAACTTCAAAACTCTCTGTGAAAAATAATCAATTTAAGCATGAAAGTTATCTTTAGTAGAAATTTTAATTTAAAGGTCCTGTTAGCTTTCGCATAACCGGTACCGTATTTTAAACTCACAGACGCCAGCTTTCGTGTGTACAACCACAAGTTTAAAATAGCATTTTTGAAAATTAGAAATTTCTAAATTAATTAAAAAGAATGTTGTCGCTGAATTTTAAAATTAATTCCTGAATCATCTATAGATAGATAGAGGTTTCACTCTTTCAATATAAAATCGGTATCACTTTATTTCAGTTATCGTTAATAATCAGAATTTCCAGACTTCAAAATAATTCCTATTATAGTTTCTAATCATACAACTTAACATATTATCATTGGTACGACGTTCGTCACATTCCACACTCTATAAAAATCTACTCAAACATGGTAATTTTAACAAGCATACTTTTCTTCATGCTACTAAACATTTTCTAAACAGTGAACAATATAAGAAAATAAACGTGAATAGGAGCAGACCTGAATTAGATGGCAACTTTTTTTGAGTATAATTCTACTGCCACAATGAAAACTATGCCAATTGTATTGAAACAAACAGCCGCAACAAGTGAAAACAAGGGAATAGCAGCAACCAGGGAATTGAACCTAACATAAGCCGCAGCAACAAAAAGGGGAAAAAAAAATAGAACAGCACCAGAAAGCATATATGTCACGGCAATGGTAATTGAATTAAACTATGAAGGTTTAATTCAAGTGTAAAAAGCCACACAGTAATTGAAAATAAATGGACAGAATGCAAAGGGAATTAGAATAAAAAGGATAATGGAATAATCGATTGGAAATTTGAATTCGGTGAACAGTAATGGAATGAAATTGCAATTGAAATATGAGTATTTGTACTGGAATTGAAACTGCAAAGAAACAAAGTACTGAAAGTGTAAATTACATAAACACTTAAACGTGAAAGGAAAAAAAAAAGCGGTTTCTATATTGCTAAAGTTTCTCTCTAAAAAGCTTGGTGTCCAAAGTGATTCTTGAAGGTCCCTTTTATAGCCAAAGGTTCAGTGCTTCTGATCATGTCCAAGGCAGTGGAGAAAATGCAGGAAGTGGACTAACTGCTTCTGAAACGTGGGGAAAGAATTGGTCTGGCTTTTACTTCCCACTGACTTCTGACTTTTTAACCTTTTTTCCTATTTTTTTTTTTACCAATTCTTTCCTTTTTTTGCCGAATTTCATCATTTTGACGCGCGGAGACCTTTAACCGATAAATACCTGAAATAGACACACAATACCAGCATAACATTGCAAAAATTTATAAAATCAAAATCAAAAAATGTGTAAGACGAGTCAAAATAATAGTGCATTTTTCGTGTTATCATGTATCAATAATAATAATTAGAATAATGTTCCACATCTGGTAATATGAAGAAATTGTATAATGTCGTCCGCACCATTCAACATAAGTCGCCCTCATCACAAACTTCCAGCGAGCTCGCCGAACCCACTCAAACATTTTCGCCTTCTTCCCCAAACTCCAATAAGGTCGCCCAAAACATTCAAATATCCTTGCTCGCGTCTCCAACATCCAATGAATTGGCCAACATCACTACATCGCCACCGCCCCACCCACTGCTCTCCCACACAACAATCAGTCTACCAATGTCGATGGAATCATCACCCGTTCTCAAAACAACATTGTTAAACCCATCAAAAAGCTTAACCTTCATGCTCGCCCCTTATGTCCCATCGAACCCAGCAATATCACTCAAGCCCTTCGTGACCCTGATTGGCGCTCGGCTATGCAAGCTGAATTTGATGCCTTACACAACAATAACACATGAGATCTTGTTAGTCAATCCTCTACTCAAAATTTGGTTGGGTGTAAATGGGTTTTTCATATCAAACGAAATCCAGATGGCTCCACTGATCGTTACAATGCACGACTAGTGGCCAAAGGATTTCATCAACGCCCTGGTTGTGACTACACAGAAACATTCAGTCCAGTTGTTAAACTGGTGACTATTCGAATTGTCCTTACACTTGCAGTTCGAATCATCAGCTTGATGTCAACAATGCGTTCCTCCAAGGTACGCTTAAGGAGGAAGTATTCATGTTACAACCACCTGGATTTGTCGACAAAAACTTCCCTGGTCATATTTGTCGTCTCAAAAAGGCACTTTACGGGTTAAAGCAAGCACCTCGTGCCTGGTATACAGAGCTTCGGGTATTCCTTTTATCCCTTAGCTTTGTCAACTCCACTATTGATGCCTCTTTATTCATCCACCACAAACCTGCAGGTGTTACACTATACTTATTAGTATATGTTGATGATATCATTGTCACCGAGATTTCTCCTGCAGAGGTCTCCACACTCATCGCCACACTCGCCGCTCGCTTTTCTTTGAAAGACCTTGGATGTCTTAATTATTTCTTAGGGGTCGAAGTGATTCCCTCTACTGCGGACATATTCCTTTCCCAAAGGAAATATATCACTGATCTACTACATAAATCTGGCATGACAGATACGAAACCAACATCCACTCCATTGTCTCCCACAGGTAAGTTACTTAAGGATTCCGGTGATCTCCTACCGTCCCCAACCGAGTATCGAGCGCTCGTTGGAAGCCTCCAATACTTGAGCCTTACTCGCCCAGACATTGCCTTCAGCAAAAACAAACTCGCCCAATTCATGCAAAAACCCAGAACGGTGCATTGGACTGCACTCAAAAGAGTGCTCAGATACTTGGCGGGTTCCTTTGACAAAGGTGTCTTCATTTCGACAACTGCCACATTAAATCTCCATGCCTAATCAGATGCGGACTGGGCAGGCGAAAAGGATGATTATATCTCCACCACTGGTTATATGTTATATCTTGGCAGCACGCCCATCTCTTGGAGCTCTCGAAAACAATGTTATGTTGCTTGCTCTTCCATAGAAGCAGAATATAAAGCATTGGTTGACACGGTGAGTGAGCTGTTATGGGTCCTTTCCCTATTCACTGAACTTGGCCATACTCCAACAGCCAATCCAGTCGTCTATTGTGACAATCTTGGTGTTACCCACCTTAATGTTAATTTTGTATTTCACTCTCGGATGAAACATATAGCCTTAGCCTATCATTTTGTCCGAGAAAATGTTCCAAATGGCAAGTTTCGAGTATCCTTTGTTTCTACCGATGATCAACTTGCTGATATTCTAACCAAACCCCTGCTTCGTCCTAAGTTCGATTACTTACTGTTCAAGTTGCATCTCTCTTTCAGATCATACAACTTGTGGGAGGATATCAATAATAATAACTAGAATAATGTCCCACATTGGGTAATATAAAGAAATATGCAAAGACTTGGTCATATAAATAAAAGCCTTGTGTGTTAGTATTATTTGCACAAATAGTTAGTGGGTTTTGCTATAGCTAGCATTACTTCTACTATTCAAAATTTGTAATTATCAATTACATTATACAATTTCTTTCTTTCTATAATTCAATATCTTGGATTCATTCTCAATGACTATTTTGTTGTATGTGATAAATAACAAATGGGCTTGGTTGGATCTTTACCAAGTACCAAATTTAAAACCTAACGATACAATGAAAAAAAATAGGTTTAAATATGTGATTAGTCCATGCACTTTTATTCAATTTTGGTATTGGTTCCTCCACTTTTTTTTGTTTGGCATTAATCCCTGCACTTTGTAAATTTTTTGACTTTGATCCTTTTGTTAAGTCTCAGCTAAAAAAAACAAAACTAATGGTTTGCTACGTGGATCAGTCATTCCATACCACGTGGCACATTATCTTTATTTAGAATAATTATAAAAAAATTAAGCTTTAATTGTATCACATTGCAAATGAAAATTGCATCGCATTAAAAAAAATTAAGTTGTAATTGTATAATTACAGGTATAATTACATGTATGGCCAATGTGCAATTTAATTTCCATCTACTTTGTTAATTTTCATCTATTCTCATGGTCTTAATGCGATGCAATTTTCATTTGCAATGTGATACAATTAAAGCTTAATTTCTTTTTAAATTTTTTTTTTATAATTATCCTCAATAAAAATAATGAACAAAATAATAATAAAACATAATAATTTCATTGAAAGTTTCTTTAAAAAAGAAAAAGAAAAAAGTTCAGGGACCATATCAAAACGTAGGGTGTAATATCCCACTCGTCAGTATTGGAATATTACTAGTCAAATGCGTTAGAGCACAAATATTCATGGAAATCAAGTACGACGGTGATTGTTTTATCAGGTAATGTCAGGTTAACCATCGGTGTCAGGTTAAGAACGATTAAGACGGAGGGCATTTTGGTATTTTCACCTAAGGGGTATTTAAGCATGTTGGAGCCAAAATATCTTCATTTATTTATGTTGTTTCTCTCTCTAAGCTTGCAAGACCAAAAATTCTCTCCTCCTTCTCTCTAGAATGTAGATCCAACCTCCCCTCCTTCAAGCAATCTTCAACATTTCATCATTCTAGCAAGATCAATGGATTGTGATGGGTTTTACATGGTAGATGCATCAAGATAAACATGAATTAAACCATCTTCAAGTTGAATCTCTTTCCCTCAAGATTTGCATGGACTAGGGTTTGTGTTAGTGATGCTTGGAGGCTTGGGAATCAAGTGCAGATCATGTTAGGTGAGTTCTCTAGTTAGATTCCACCTTGGGATTGTTCATGGGTTGTGTGAGAAATCATGAAGAATGTTAGTTTATGTATATGCCCATTTAGTACCCTTTTATGCCAATTGTTGGTTGAAACATGTTTGTTGAACCATGCATTTCATTTCCCTTAGTTTCCATGTATTCTGAATGATTATGGTGCATTAGGTTGCTTGGAATTGAGGTAAAACGTCAAAAATCGTATTTTCTGCACTTCTGGTACGAAGAAACTCGCTATTAGCGAAATTCCCCAGGACCATTTCGCTAATAGCCAAATTTTTTGCTATTAGCCAAATTTCCAGACAGCTCACAGAGCCATTTCGCTATCAGCAAAATTCTGGCGAAAATGGCAGATCAAGTTCCACTTTTAGCTTGCTTTGGGGCCTTGCGTACCATCCGAAACCACTTGTTTAACGCGGATTAACATAAGGAAAACCCTCAATCTCTGATAACCTAATGTACCCTCACACTTGAGTTTCCAACGGAAAATGCATGAGACATATGAACATATTTCAACAACAATGGCACTTGAGAGAGTTTAAGCATGTTTATTCGGGTAACGATAAACTAAAAATGGGGTAAAACCATAGAGCCTCGACATAGATCGTCGAGAACTAGAAAGTTAGCAAGAACACTAAGCAAAGTTAAGTCGTGAATAGATAGGCATAATCTCTTCACATATGAGCAAGAATGACTAAGTAAGTGAGCACTAAGATAAGTTATCATGTATGATAAGACCATAAGCAAGATGTAGGTGTCATGTCTTTCCGTTATCCACGCCAAGGGGGATACGAGAGGTTCTCGCCAGGGGAACGGGATACGCTCTGCAAGGTAGGCCCACATGTCACTGAGGGAGTCTGATGTACCTTAGCTAGGTTTTCATCGGTCAAGTAAGGGAATGTACTCGGGGTTACTCCACCCGATACACTCTGTAAAATCAACTCAGATAATGTTGTTTGTTACACCCTAACTTCTAACTTAAGAATGAATATGAACATGAATATGATTACGATATGTTTTGAGACAAGAACAAGCTTATGCAATAGAACAAGTTATAAAGATATATTGTCGACGGTCTTAGTAACTCCCCGATCGTCCAGTTTAGGAACATGTCATGAACAACTTATGTTTAGGTCTTGATGCGTTTATCGTATCTCGACATAGCGGTCCTAGGTTCCCTTGACCGCCATGACATGTAGAGTACAAGACAAGACTTATGAGCTAAGATACGAAGAACCTATGACGGATCTAGTATGCACTACCGTCTAGGTAAGCAAGTCTACACACGTATAATCAACCGGAAGGTTGTATCGTAGACGCGTGGTGACCATAGGTTTTCCCCGAGGTTACCTATAGCCTAGGATTAGGTAGAACTCACTGAGACATTATGTCTCATCCCAATCCTTATTTGTTTCAGATCAACAGGTTGGTTTAGCAGGATGTAGCAAGCTTGTGGCCGAATGGATAATCAGCAAGGACTCGTTCGTACCCGCTGCAGGATATTCTTATGGATTCAAGAGTGTTTTACCATGTTTGGACAGATAGTGTTGTATTACTCTATGTAAGAACACGTATTGTTGTATATAATATTCATTCGAAGTTTTTATGTTGTAAATTTTAATGCACCCAGTACTAAAGATAATGCACATACTAAACTTTCTAGATACGTTTAGTGTGGGCGTTACATAGGGACTAATATAAAAAAAAATCTTGAAAGTGCAGAGACTAATGATATTTTTACCTAAAAAAATAATTAATAAAATAATATTTAAAAGGTTGGAATTTTTTTTGTCTTTTAGTGTGCCTACATGGTGTGGAATGATTGGTCCACGTGGCACACTGTTAGTTTTTTTTTCTTAACTGAGACTTAACAGAAGAACCAAAACCAAAAATTTACCAAAGTGCAGGGACCAATGCCCAACAAAAAAAAGTGCAAGGACCAATACCAAAATTGGGTGAAATTACAGGGACTAATCACATATTTAAGAAAAATAGGCCACCAAGTAAACCTGCATCACCACCACCTGAATTCACCCGCGCACACCCCAACCCTCGGTTAGACAACCATAGACCACCACGATCCTTACGACGATGAACGATCCGGGAGTTGCGAAGAAGGAGGATTAATCGTGAAGGAACTGCAACCGCCGACAACTAAGCAGTCAAGAAGGCTCACGATGCAACAAACAACTACTCCGTCAACACAAAGCATCTGCACACCTAGCTCTTTCGAGCAACAACAACCAAGCAATCAAATCCTAATCCAAGAGCAGGAGGCCTCCAGCGGCAAGGCTCCGAAGGAACAAAACGGCAACACCAACAAAACACAGCCCCAACAATACACAAAAACCGACCCGGAGAAGAAAGTGAACCACCAAAAGGCTGAGGGAGATCTAGATAGCCTCGACCCTAGACCCTTGACATAACACAATGAAGGTGAGAAAAACACAAGAAGGGGGGGTTGAATTGTGTTAGCTTTTTCTTCGTTTCTCCTACTGAAGTCACTGATCAGAAGCAGATAGAGTTAAGCTTCTGAAGTGATAATCAAAATCTAATTGCAGCGGATAAAACAGAGAGAGAGAGAGAGAGAGAGAGAGAGAGAGAGAGAGAGAGAGAAGAAAGACACAAAGCAATTATACAGGTTCCTTCCACAAATTGGAAGTAGTCCTGTCCCCCTTGCACTTCCAATGAGAGTTCACTAAGAATGTAATATCTGATTACAACTGCTCAATGCTACAACTAGCACGAGACTTCAAATTACTCAAGCACAACTGTAAGAGATTTCCTATGCTCTTGAACACAGTCAAGAGACTTCCAATGCTCAAGCACAACTGCAAGAGACTTCTATTGCTCAAGCACACAAGCAAGAGACTTCTATTCAAACAGAATTACAAAGAAAT
>Ga0315915_1003126_pt1 | contig 21083 bp, 14 predicted proteins | sample MpolbnodulesMG_FD_207738 | JGI IMG/M metagenome (GOLD analysis project Ga0315915, IMG submission 207738) | Medicago polymorpha root nodule microbial communities from Los Angeles, California, United States - branched nodules | ecosystem: Host-associated > Plants > Roots > Nodule | place: USA... | reverse complement strand
TGCTCCGTTAGTTTAATTTTCATTAATATTCAAAAACAACAAAAACATTCAAATAACAAAAATCACAAAAAAATCATTTTCATAATAAACCTTGATCCAAAATCAATTGATTGTTCTTTTTATTTCTTTCATAATCAAATTTCAATCCATTTAATCATACTTTAAGTCTATTTTCTTTCAAATTAAAAAATACAAACCAATTCCTATTTGCCACTTGGCTTTTCATTTTAAAACCTTTTTCAAAACTAATAAAAAACACACAACCAATCAAACGTCAATTTTTACCCCGAACTACGAGGTTTTGATCCCTCACGGGTACGTAGGCAAAGGACCTAATCCTTCCAAATCAATAAAAAATGTAGATAAATAGGTCTCTTCTCCTTTATCACTTTTAGTTCCTTCTTTTAAACAAAAAAAAGCAAGCAAGTTATAGCACAAAAGTTAAATAAAATCAAGAGGTTCCCATAGAATACTATGGATATTTAGGGTCCCTAAATATAACTAACCCCCGAACCCTAAATCTTTTCAAATGGGTAGTTTGAACTTTTTTTTCCCTTTTCCTAAAAAAAAACAAATGTTCAGTCGTGAAAATAATTTAGTGAGTCAAACGCTAACCAAATAGCTTGACCTCCGAAAAATGACGCGACAACTATGCTGGTGATTTAGAGGACAGAAAAAGTACATCAGGATATGTTTTTTTGATGAGCTCGGGTGCTGTTTCATGGCCATCTAAGAAGCAACCTATTGTTACTCTTTCAACAACTGAAGCAGAGTTTGTGGTTGCTGCATACTGTGCCAGTCAAGTTGTTTGGATGAGAAGGATTATGGAAAAACTTGGTCACTCCCAAAGTGGCAGTACTGTCATGTTTTTTGACAATAGTTCAACAATCAAACTCTCTAAGAATCCTGTGTTACACGGTCGCTGCAAGCACATAGATGTTCGTTTCCATTTCTTGCGTGATATTACAAAAGAAGGAATTGTGGAGTTAGTTTTCTGTGGAACTCAAGAGCAGATAGCAGATGTGATGACCAAACCTCTCAAGTTGGATATTTTTCTTATGCTGCGAAGTTTGATGGGAGTCTGTCAAATTCCAGAAGTAAACTGACAACTCAGTTTAAGGGAGGGAATGATGAGATATTTTATGTTCTGTTTGAGTTTGTTTTTGTTAGAATAATCCCTATTAACTAGGGAAGTAGCAGTAGGTTGTTATTTGACTCATTCTTAGTTTTGATTGCCACTATTAAGTTAAGCATGTACGTGGCTTAGTTGTTGCTATTTCTTAGGACTGTACTGGCCACTTAATAGCTACTATTATTTCCATTCAATAATACAAGTCATTCCCAACATATTTTGAATTTATATTAAAAAATAACTATTTAATTTTTTATTCTTGTTGAAGTATAAATTTCTATGTATAGAAAGAAAAAAAATCATAAAAAAGATTAGTTGTCGCATTTAGATGACACTCATCTTCAACTTTTTTTTTTTACTATTCTATTTATTTTATTTTCTTTGAGATCATATGTCCTCTCATCCAACACATTATTTCCGTCATCACCACATATTTGGATTGATTAAATATATTCAATAACAAAATGATTTTGTGAATACAAAAAAGTTGAATGGAAACAATGCATATTTATAAATATAAAGAGAGAGATAGAGAGACACTCACATAAAATGAACCCACAAAAAGAAAAAATTATACAACAATCATATGTATGTATAAATTGAAATATTATTTTTTTTCTTTCAAATTTATATATAAATGGCGCTTATTTAGTTTTCTTATAAAATTGGAGCTTGTAAAATAAGACTGATATAATTATTTTTTGAATTAACAATCTATATACTTCTTATTCGATTAGGTTTGCACTTGAGAAACTGCTTTCAAATAGTGTTGTGGTGCCTCTTAACTACAACATGAAATGATAAAAAATGTGTGGATGTGGTAGAAAAATTGAATGAGTTTGGTGGTAGCCATCATCATTGGCGACCACCTATAGCCTAATATGTCGGTCCAGTAAATTCGTTATTTTTGTTAGTTGAGTTAAGACTTATGAAATTTTATAAATTTTATACGGTTGTTTATAAAAAAAAAAAAAAACAATTATTTGATAGATAATAGATAAGTAATATATATATATATATATATATATATATATATATAAATGTAACGAGAGTTAAAATTTACAATTAATTTGTATTTCTAACTTATACATATATATAATATTCATTATCACATGAGATGCATGTATGACTCTAATATTCATATTTAATACATGAAAAATTAGAAAATATGTATTTAAAACTCATGCATATAGTTTTTTTACATTACATTCATGCATGTAACTGGTTGGTGGTGTTCTTGGTGATTAATATCCATGTAGTTTTTTCTGTTGTTGCAGAATATGCATGTAGTTAGTTGGTGGTATTTTTTATGATTGATATGCATGACTTCTACATGATAATGAAGGAAAATAAGTTGTATATGATTTATTTAATATTCAAAATTAAGTTTTCTAGTTTAAATTTAAAGATATATAATTTGTGTTTTCATCATTTTTTAATTAAAATTTATAAACTTAAATTTTGAAATCACAGGTAAAATTGTCAGTTTTATATTCTCGATTAAGAGTATTCAAGTTTGATCTCTGATTAAAATGATGCGTGATATCATATGCGGATCCATAATTTTCGATAAATAGAGGGTTTGTAAGGTGGTGGTTGGAATCATTGGATCTAGTCCTCCTTCTAGCCTGATCAAAATCAGTGAAATATATTTTCTTTCTATAATGTCTTGCTTTTATCTCCTAATAAGCTAATAAAATACATTGGTGTTACTGTTATAAGTTGAAGCTGTTGCGAAACGGGTGAAGAACCTCTATTTGTCAAAAGAAAATGAGGTTTAAAAGACACTAATATAGATACAAATGTATGTGATTGGTGCATGAAATTTTTTTATCATTTAAAAACTTTCTACATTATTTAAAATATCTGAATTATTTAAAGAGATTGATATATCAATCTCCTTTGCATCAGACTAATTATTATTGTTAAAAATGAAATGTTTTCTAGATATCCTGGTATATTGGTAATTGACACGAAACCGCAAGCGTACGGTTCTTATCGAGTAGTAAAAATATCGTCCACAAGGAGTTATATGTAATTACCGATTTCCTTCTTAATTGTGATCAACTGAAATAATAAGAGTTTAGAAGTTCAACAGATTTTTGGTTTAAACTTTAAAGTTCAGTTATAATAAAAAGCCTTAGGATTGTTGTCGATCTAATGACAAACTAAACAAATTCCTTATCTATTTCCTTCTTCTATGTTAAATTCATTTTCTTAAGACAAGATTATCATTAGTAATTCATGTTTCCTTTCAGAAGCCACGAATGTATCTCTATAACAATCAAACCTATTCTCATGGTTGACTGTTATTGAGATCCTTTAAGTTTTAATCTTATAGATTCAAAGTTCACAAAACTATTCTCATGTTTTGCTTACTTTGTCTAATCTCATTTGTTCTAATAACAATCTTCATCTTTCGATCCTTCGATTGTTATTTGAAATATGGCTTAAAGACGATGAGATTAGATAGAAAAGAATTTAAATAGAAAAAGACTCTAGACTTATTAGAACAGGGTATAGTCATTAGACTTTCCAACAATCCCAAGTCTAGAGAGAGTCTACTCACTCATGTTCATTATAGACAACAGAAATAAAATAAAAGACATAGAATGTAAAGACATAAAGATAAATTGCTAAATATAAGTTGCAAGAAATATAAAGAACAAGAAATAAAGAGCAAGAATATAAAAGTGCAAAAAATATAACAAAAGCTTAGAGCAACGGTGACAAACTTTGATTGCAAGAATATAGTAAGTTCACAATGATCCAAGGTCCTTTTTCAGACTCATTAGAGCCCTATTTATAACCTAAAACCATAGACAACATTAAACACGAATTACAAGGCTTTAATGGGCAAATTCCAAGAGTTTATAACAACTAAATAAGCGAGACACCCACGGTCGTGCTTGTGAGGCACACGACCGTGCCTGATGTTGAAACGGCTAAAACTGGCCTCTGAAGAGACGCACGGTCGTGCGTGTAAGAGACACGAACTGTGCATGCTGCTCGTAAATAATGCGCACAACCTGAGGGACAGGGGCGCATGGTCAGTGCAAAGAGAGCCACGACCGTGCGCGTTGAAAATGCACTAGAAACTTGATTTTTCCATATTTTTCTTGGCTTTTAATACTTGACTTGGTCCATAATAATTGTTCTTCAATTATTTTGACATGAAATTAAAACACAACCAATTAAAGTAAACTAGTTCTAGAAAGTGACAAAAACACACAAAATCTTATTCAACCAAACACTTAAAAAACACACAAATCATGACTTATCAGTAATAGACTGTGACATTATGAAACATTGTGAATTACAACGAAATATTCCATCATTCAATTGTGTTTGATGATCAACAACAACAATGTTTGTTCCTTAGCAGCAAGACCAGTACAACAAACAACACCCAACGAAATTTGATCCTAAACAACATCATCAATAACAGTCAAACATGTAAGATGAGAAGGATTATATAAATTGAATGGTCTAAATCATGGTGTATGAGTGTTGTGCCGCACCGACACTGTTCTTACACAAAAACCCGGCGAGTTCATAGAGGATGACACTGTTCTTACACAAAAACCTCACGATTTCCAAGAGGAGCCAAAATTGATTCTAAATATGTAGAATTGATTTTGTCATATTTGGTTGCTTTCGAGTATAATTGATTGTCTCTAAAATTGATTCTATTTGAGATATTATTTGTAGCTTTTGATTCTATAAATAAATTTTACACTTAAATTTATGGTTCAAACTCACTTTTACATGAGTGTATCTAAACACAAATCACTTTACTTTCAATTCACATTTAGTCGGAATCAATTTTCACTCAAAATTAATTTGTCAATGTAGAACCAAAAATACACATTTTGGTGCGTGTAAAACTTCCTATTATTTCTAGGTGTTTACCAACGTGTTTTCCACCCACCAAAGTTTTGACATATTCTTCAACTACATTATCTAGAGCTTCACTGTTTTACCGATTCTCGGTCCTTCTGCAATCCAGGGACAAACAACTTCCTTAAAGCACAACTCAAAACTTTTAGCATAACGATTGTTGATAATATAGTTTGTTTTTGTCAAAAAAAAGAAAGATAATATAGTTTGTTCATGCTCATTAATCACCCTTTGGCCTATTGTCCATTGAAGGTGATTAATTAAATAGTATGTTTGGCTTAATATAGGTGAAACTTCTTTATACTAGTGTATCAAGATTCTCTCCATAAGACTAGCGATCTTGATAAGGTCTGACTTGTTTAATTCTACTTGAGCAATAGTTCAATTACCTAAATTTAATTACCTCAGTTCAATTACTTTGAACATCAAAGCTTCATCTAATTATTCTTCTTTCTTTGCTCATTTTCACCATTCCAGCGAAGAAAAATTCATGATAATTAATCTACAACCACAACAACATATCCCATATAATTTTCACTGTTAAAAAAAACAATATCTATAAACAAACACTGACATGCCGACACCAATGATAATTTGAGCAAATCACATAGTTCAATGTATCACATATGTGTTGTTTTAAACACTGACATATGTGTCGGACAACATGTCTAGCATAATCCAAAGAGTGTGTGCGCTTGCTAGAGTAATATAGAAGGCATTAATCTTAATGCAAGGGTGTGAAAAGTTTTACTATGTCATCTATCACAGCCGGTATTAAAAATCAAACATTTCAAATGATCTATCTATGTATAAATCACTAGTAAAAGGGGATAATAATAATACACATACGAAGCAGTAACAATTATTGCGAAAAGAATAAAATAAAATTATTTTTTGACTGGTTTGCGGCGGTGATGATCATCGTCTTCGTCAGATACATCGGAAGAGGGAGGATCGTGATCTTCATCATCGGATACAGACGGCGACGGAGGAGAAGGATCAAGACGTGCAGAATCTTTAGCCCATTCAATCAATTTTCGAATCTGAACCTCTTCATCTTCTTCTTCCTCTTCACTTTCGTACCGAAATTGAGTTTCCGGTGTTGAGACAGTGGCGCCGGCAGGATTCGATTTGGTTTTGAGAGCATCGAATCTGGCGTTGATATCCAACGGTTGTTGAGATTTGGATTTTGATTTGAGTGCTTGAAATCGACGTTCGAGATCGAGATCGAATTCGGGATTGGGAATTGTTGAGGATGAAGGTGAAGGACGAGATAAGTGAGAATTGAGAGAGAGGTTTAAGAGGATTTCGTCTTGTGCTGCGCGTAGCATTTGTTCAACTTCATCTTCTGCTTCTTTCTTCTGCTTTCTGTTTCCTCGACTCATCTTCTCGCAGAGATACCCAGCGTAACGACGGGAAGCAAGTAGAGACACAGAATCCTTCTTTAACCAATGTTTTCAAAGATTGTTATTCTTATTTTTTAAGAAAATAGTTCTAAGTTATTTTTTGAGAGGTAAATAATTTTTTTTTTAGTTTTTTCTTTGAGAGGTAAATAGTTCTAAATTGTTGTTCAATCAAATCTTTTATAGGTGAATAATAATTTTTGTCAAAAGAAAAGGTGAATAATAATTTTTGTAAAGTTGATTGATGATATCTATTGTGGTGAAAACCCCTCGCTTTTATTGAGAAATAACAAAAGTTGTGTAGCTTGATTTATGGCTAAATTACTCCATGGGTTATTTAAGTTTGATGTTTGTAACAGATTAATCATTTAAATTATTTTAATCACATTAAGTCCTTTAAGTTTGAGGTTTGTAATAGATTGGTCTTTTAAGTTATTTTGGTCACAAATAAGTCCTTTAAGTTTGTAAACGTTTTCGATTTAGTCATTCTACCACATCATTGTTTGGTTAATAGAAGGACTAAATCGAAAACGTTTACAAACTTAAAGGACTTATTTGTGACCAAAATAACTTAAAGGACTAATCTATTATAAACCTCAAACTTAAAGGACTTATGTGTAACCAAAATTACTTAAAGGACTAATCTATTACAAACCTCAAACTTAAAGGAGCCATGGAGGAATTTAACCTTAATTTATCAATTACATAAGTATAGAGGAATCAACAAACTTATCTAAAATTTATAAAATTGTAAGATTTGTAATTTAAATTCGTATAAAGATATCCAATCCTATAATATTGGTAGTGTTGGTTGAACCACACGTTACATGTAACGGTTATGGTACTTTTTTAAAGCGAAAGAATGATCTATAACATGAGTGAAACAAGAGAAACCAAAATTTTAATTAAGATAAATATTGTAAAATATAAAGGCCTAATTTGATAAAAATAACTTGCAAATACCAAAAATTTGTGTGACTTTTTCCTTTTAATTCTATCACTTACTTAGATAATTTTATTTATAATTTTATTCTTTATCAAACTAAATAAATGAATATTATTCGACAGATGTACAAAATGCTAGTATTCTTTGCAATTCAAACAAAAAAAATAGAGGAACTGAGGTTTAAACCTTGATCACTACATTCCATGTAACAATTTCCACATTTTTGTCAATTCAACTATAATTTGTGGACATAAATTTTTTATTTCAGTTATATACATATAATTAATTAACTTTTGGATTAACATTATGATTTTCTATTTTTTTCTCTCATATCTTTGGAGACAATGTCAAGAACTAAATATGATAATCTCATTAAAACTTGAACTTGAGATTTTGCAGTCTTACATTTAAACTTTTTGTAGTATTTACTACTTTGTTCAAACAAGATTACAGTTTTTTCTTCGTTTTTTGTGGTGGTTGAGGTTTGAACCCCAGACCTTGTATATATTATGCATTGTCCCTACCAACTGAGCTAAGCAGAAGAATCAAGACTATTTTCAGAAGGTTCGTCTTCCGAACTATTTGGATAATCATCATTTTTAGACGGTTCGTCTTCCAAACTATTTTCAGATGAATCAAGACTATTTTTAGAAGAATCAAAATTATTCATCTTCCGAATTAAATTCAATGGGATCCACAAAGACCATGTCTTCATCCATAAGATTCCAAGTACATGGATCAATTAAAAGTTCAATTCGATCTGAACTACTCATTTTTAAATGACATCCACAGTATTCACAAATATTCATTTTTGATTTAAAAAATCTCTTATAATTCATTCCATAACACTCGTCGCAGGCAACCCAAAAATGCAAAAAATCGTTTATACAATTTATTATACGAGTACTCTTAATTTCACTATCCTTTTGGACCTTATCACTGTGACTATCATTGTCATGACAGCTTTTTCTTCGTTTAAATTAATTATTTATTATTTACCGTTTTTTTTGGTTTATTTAATCAAATAAAAAAAGAGAGAAAAAATAGATACAAATTGAGTTTATTTAGTTTTTTAATTTTATATATTGACGTGGTAATAAGAAGAGATCATGGTAAATTGACCAGGTTGAACCAAACAAGGGTTTAACTCAACACATCAAACAAAGACGCAAACGCATACACACACACACCCCTTCCCGCCTGGAAAAAATAAGTGTGAGTGTGTTTGAGTTTGGGTTTTCTAGGTTAACCAAAATTCAGAATGGAGGAAGAAATGGCAATGGATTCTCCTTTCTTCGATCCACAAGACCTCACCACTCGCGAGAAGTTCCGCAGATACGGGTCACTCCTCTTTCCCTCTTCTTTTTATTTTCCATTTTTCAACTTCAATCGAATTTTCCTTCTTTTCCTTCATTTAGGGTTTATGCTTTTAGCGATGCAGATTCACTTCTTAATTATTAGTACTACTTCAAACGTTGAATTAAGCTTATAGCTTATAATGCTTCTTGTAGTAATTAATTCTCTTAGCAATTTTCAACTTCTTTTAACTTCGAATTTTAACTTCTTGATTTAGGGTTTATGTTTTGATAATTGATGCAGCAACGTTTAAGTTTAGGGATGCTGAATCCACTGATTAATTGTTAGAGCCACTTCCACATTCATTGAATCTTATATTAATGCTTCTTCTAGTAATTGTATCGATTTGCTTATTCGAGAGCTTATCTATTGGCATAATAAGTTTTGGGAAACTGATTGGGACAACTTATGAAAACAGCTTATGACATTGTTCATGACCTGTTTTCAGCTTATTTTCATAACTTCTCCAAGATAGCCTATGAAAGCAGCTTATACCTATACGAAAACAACATGGAAGTGGCACTAATAATTAATTAGTGAATCCTGCATATTTTCATATCATAAAGCATATCATGCTTCCTATGATGAAGGAATAGAGCCTGTTTAGGAGAACTTATGAAAACAAATTATGACATGTTCATGAGATGTTTTCAGCTTATTTTCGTAAGTTCCCCAAGATAGCTTATGAAACAGCTTTAATAATTTCAATTTATTTTATATTTTGTTGTAGAAATAGCTTATACATAAGCGATTATCATGATAAGAGATTGTGCTATAAGCTGCAACTAAGCTATTTATCCAAACAAGTTTTATATTTTCATTGTGAAGGAATAGGGTCTGTTTGGGAGTAGGTTTTGGAGGGCAGGGATTTGGAGGGTTACTTAAGTCTATATTTTGCTATTTTAAAAATTCTAAGAACAACATGATAAACGATCATATAATACTTCAATCACACTTAATTGGTTTTAAAAATATTTATATTGTCTGGAATTTAAAAGATAAAAGCAAGCCCTCCCATCCCCTCCGTTCAAACATACCCTAAAATTGTTGTAGTTGCTGTACTTTACTTGAAGATTGTTCTACATCATTTGAAATTCATAGAATTATAGAATTTGATCACTTCTCTGATTGTATTTTGTAAATTAATGTGCCAACATTCTATAATGTGATTTTTTGCAGGAAGAGGCACTTGAATTCAGGTGCCTCAGTTGAGCAAGATTACTCGGCTTCCAAATTAAGTGAAAGTGGGCTGTTTTATGATGGGCAAAACATCCATAGTCCTACTAATGCTGCGCTTATTCTTGAAAACATTAAACAAGAGGTTGAGAGTCTCGATGCTGATTACTTGGACGATAAGTCTCTGTATTCCTCTAGAAAGAGGTCATCGGCTGATATTCCTGGAATCCCTGGCATGGATGATGGTTTTGACTCTGTACGCTATTCGTTAAAGGCTTGCAAGCAAGAAGGCGACTCATTGGGAGATGATGCAGACAATATCTTTAATTCATTTGCTTCTCTGTTTGATACCTCTTTGACAGGTACCATTCATATATATATATATATATAACACGGTTCCCCGAAATATTTACGTTGTTCATTTTCTTTTTCCTGTTAAATTTGGATAAAAAATGATCCTTTTCAAGATTGAAATTCCATAAGGTACAAGGATATATTGCTTTTGGTTGTTTAAAATTTGCTCAAGCATAATGTATGCCACTTTTAGGAGAAGAGACTTTCTTTCCCTGTTAGTAATAAAACTTTAATCTAAGTATGGTAAAAGAAAAATAACCTCTCTCCACTGTGTACCCTTTGTGCAAGTGCATTTTTGTGTCTTTCTCAGGAAAAAAAGGAATAGCCTGGTTTTGATTTTGTTGATTATTTTTGCAGGAATGATGCCTATTCCTGATCTGATACTAAGATTTGAAAATGAGTGTCGAAACGTTTCAGAATCTATCAGGTTTGTTTACTATTAGTCGGTGTAATCATATATGTAGAAACTTTATCATGCAAATTTTCATGACATTTATGTATAAGTAATTTTATTACCTTCATGGCATTTATGTATATCTTGACATTTATGTCTGTAAGGGATTGAGAGACCTGAAGTCACCTTTTCTTTCATTTTAGGCTGTTATTGCTTTAGACTTCATTATTTACTTATTTATTATTTATTTATTTATTGAGTAGTGAGTTTATTGGAATTCTCTGGAGGAATTTCTGTATTTTAAGTTTCATATACCAAGAAAATGAAGGATAGTGTGTGAGAAAATCAGAGATTTCTGTATCAATGTGAGAAAGTAAAACTGAATTGAATCACATAACTGAATATACATAAAGAGACTATTTATAGAGGTAGGTGACAGTTGCAAACTGTTAAATACAGTGGCAATGGGTAAGGTTTTATTATGTCTTACTTGACCAGTCTTTATCTATGTCGTTTTGATATCATTAACTTGCCAAAGTAAATCGTTGCTGACATGCATTTACTAAAACAATATAACTATAAAATCATACAACTCAGGCGATAAAGATAATTGTATATTCATGAATCACATACTTTTTCGTAGAAGCTTTTGGATAGATTTTTGTTGCATGTAATAAAAACTCAATGAGCTACTGTTCTTGGTCAAAATAATTTTTTTTCATATATTCATATGAATCAAATTTTTTTTCGTAGAAGCTTTTAGATAGATTTTTGTTGCATGTAATAAAAACTCAATGGGCTACTGTTCTTGGTCAAAATAAAATTTTCTGTTTCCAAATTGAGGTTAAAGCAATGTAGCTGAAGCCAATGAGCTAACATGGGTACACACTGTTGTTAAATACTGCTGCTGTTTTGTAGCTATATTTGAAAAAATACGAGCGATATACAAAAGGAATGCATGGTTATTGTTATTAATTTGGAGTGTAAAATCCTAGTTTACTGCAACTTGAAGAAATTTGCTGTTTGTCAGCACAGCTTCTTCTTTGTTTGCTGTCTTGTGAATTGCCCATTTATCAGGATTTTTTGCCCTCCTTCTATGTTTCTCTGATGTACCTTAATAAATTCGTATTACAGGTATGGCTTGAACATAAGGCATCGAGTTGTTGAGGACAAATTAATGAGGCAGAAGGCTCAGCTCCTGCTCGATGAAGCGGCAACATGGTCTCTCTTGTGGTTCCTTTATGGGGAAGGTAATATATCGCTATCCTTAGATGTTCTGTTTTTAAGGATTAATCCTTAATTGTTCTATGATGTCTGGTTTTTCATGTTTATTTCCTTCAGTTTACTGACCCATAACATACTCATTTACAAAATCAACACCACTGATGTTTTGACTTACTGTGTTTATCTTCATACTTTTTAATTCAAATATGGTATTGAATGCTATCTTTTATTTCATACTTGAGATATACTCCCTCCATCCCTAATTATAAGCACCCTTTGAATTTTTTTTTGTCTCTAAATATAAGCCCCTATACAAATTATTAGGTGCATTCATTATTTTTTTCTCCAAATATAACCCTAATTAATACTACTAACTTGTCTTGGAATATGAGAAGTCAAATGAAATACACATAAACAAATTGCGATCTAGTAACATTGACACATAAAATGGACTCATTAACTGCACTACCAACTTTTCTTAATATATGTGAAATTGGTTAGAGGGGCTTATAATAAGGGCCAGAGGGAGTAGTTTGCATGTTGAGGGAATCTATTAGTATTTACCAGTAATTCACAGAAGTTAAATAAGTATGAAAGTTTGCTCAGGAGGAAATTGTTTCCCCCATATTCAAATCGAGACATGGAGTGGAATAAAGTGTCTCTGCAGCTTATGTCCTTACTTCAGTTCTCCTCTTTCTTTGGATTACTTTGGGTTTTCTTTTGCCGATCCTTTTCTTTTTAACTTTTTTTTTTGCAATTGTTTTTTTCAGAGACGGAAGAGCTTTCTAAAGAGCAAATACTGGTAATGTGTGTGTGATATACTTAATGTAACAACATAATCTCTCCTCATCCATGGCATAGACTTATTGAAATCTGTTCACTTCTTACAGGTGAAACAAACATCACATTTAATGGCTTGTGAGTTTGTTACGGAGGACCATATAGCTCAATTGTGTCTCAGGATAGTCCAGTGGTTAGAAGGTTTAGCTTCTAAAGCACTTGACCTGGAAGCAAAGGTGCTATTTTCCTATATTTTCTGCACGAAATGTTTATTTGTTCGCTAGTTGCATGTTATTTTTTGAATAATGTCACTAGTACAAATTTGATTACCTTGAAGGCTGTATGGTGCTGTCTGATAATTTTTAATAAAAAAATTATTAAGAAGTTAGCAAGTATGCCCAGACTCCAGAGAGAGGTGAAGATATAAAATGATTAATTGATTGGGAATGTGAAAGGAAAAAAGAACAATGCCGCCAGACTACCCAGTCGCTTTACATATTCAAAATGCCGTCTTTTTGAAGGGCGAAGAGAATACCCTTGAAAATGCAAGCATTCCAATCAGCTAAATGCACTATATTTTTGAAAGTGAAAACCATACAATTCCTTCAAAAATTAGCTCCTCAGTATTTGCAAAGAAATAAAAGCATCTTAACACTAGACTAGTGAGGTTATGATTATGTCATTATTCTAAGTTAAATTATACTTCAAAAGAATTAGGTGTAGTTTCATCTTTCAACAATGAATACAAGATAGAATTATTCTTCTTTTGGCTTTGATTGGGTATACAATATATATGTGAAGGCAGTGACAAGTATGAGAGGAGACAGTGGGGTTACAATGGATTTTGATATATGTAGGTTTGTAAGGAAGATCAACTTTGAGATGTTCCCATTTTATTTGTTTCTAGACGTGCTTATTAAGGAGCATATCTAATAGATGGTGCCACAATTCATTTTAATTTTTTTTTTTTTTGCAAATGATATAGTCTTACTTGGGATAGTCAGTAGAAGAAGTAAATTGAAAGTTAGATAGATATGAAGACAAATCTTGGCATCCCATAAGTTTCATTCAAGTAAAAGTGAAGAACATACCAAATGCATGTTTAGAGAAGGCGTAGAAATATGGCTCGAAGATAAAATCTGAAGAATGTACTGTAACCTAAGTCTCACATTTTAAATATCTTGAGTCCGTTTTATGAAATGGCAAGGAGATAGGAGATACCACTAATAGGATGTTCGTAGAATGGATGAAATGGAGGAATATTTTAGGTGTCATTTGTGATTGAAATGAATCGCTATAAGACCTGCATTATCGTGTGGAATTGAATCTTGGATGTTAAAGAGCCAATAAGAAAGCAATTTCAATGTTGCAGAAATGACAATGTTATAACGGATGAGTTGTCTCATAAGATAAGATAGGGTTAAGAAAGAAATCATTAAAGAAAAAGTCAGGGTAGCTCCCATTGTAGAAACTATGATAAAGTTGTCATAGGCAGTCTTGGTATGTGTCAAAAAGACATGTTGAAGCATGGTAGACTAAATGGAAGACAATTAAGCGGCTTGGGGGGAGAGGGAGACTAGATATGGAATTAATTGACTTCTGTAGACATGGTCTATGATAGAATATTATAACGTTAATTTGATTCATATTTGCTATTCCACCATGGGGGAAAAGACATTGGTAGTCATTGTAGGTATATGATAAAGGTGAACATAACATCATACCTGTTGCAGTATGTTGGAAATATGCATTCGCTGCTATCTTCGCCCAGCTGCCTTAATTGCGACAACTTTGGGAGCTTTCATTGCAGCCATCACTATCTTCATGTGTTGGCTGTGAGGGTGTGTTTAGTTCCTCATTAGAGATATGACCTGATTTGTACTTATATAAAGCTTGAGCAATATTCACCTTTCAACCCGATTTTATAAGATTAAATGTTAAAGAATCCCACATCGGATATGAGATGGCCTGACAATGTGTTTATAATTGGGGGCAATCCTCACCTCACAAGCCGGTTTTGTAAGGATGAGTTAGGCCCCAAATTTCTACATGGTATCAGAGCCTCCTCCAAGATCTGTTGGGCCACCGGCTATCAGGTTTTCGCTCTCGGGCCACCGGCTATCAGGTTTTTGCTCTCAGGCCACCCACCATTTACATATATTCACGCTCCAGATGTCCAATCCTAGGCGTGAGGGGGTGTGTTAAAGAGTCCCACATCCGATATGAGATGGCCTGACAATGTGTTTATAAGTGGGGGCAATCCTCACCTCACAAGCCGGTTTTGTAAGGATGAGTTAGGCCCCAAATTTCTACATTAAATTAGGTCTAAGATGAGTGCTGTCAACACACTCTAATTGATTGAAATTCAAATGGGTCTCCCTAAATCATGTAGGTCCCACATAAATTTAATGGGACCCATTTGAATCTCAACCAATTAGAGAGTGTGTATTCAGAAGACTGTGTTGTTAGCATAATTCTTAAGTTTAAAGTCCAAATATAAGATGGTATCAGAACTTATCCAACATCTGTTGTTGGGCTTCCTGCATCTGCTTCGTCCAAGCTTCAGATGTAAAGCCCTAGGTGTGAGAGGGTATTTTAGTAAATGGTAATCTTTCTTAATTGTGGTCTGCCCCTAACAACCTTTGTTGTGGCATCTTTGGGATGCCTATGTTGTAGCCATCAGATTCTTCATTGGGTGTGAGGGTGTGTGTGTAGTCCCACATTGCCTAGAAATATGGTATAAATAGGGCCTATAATTTTACATATTTTTGTTTGATTGGACATTAATGGTTTTGGGTTTCCTTTACATTTATGCAGGTTCGCGGATCACATGTGGGTAGTTATCTCCCCAACAGTGGTGTTTGGCATCATACTCAACGTTACCTAAAGAAAGGAACTTCTGACAGGAATGTTGTTCATCACCTGGACTTTGATGCTCCAACTCGCGAAAATGCAAATATTTTGCCTGATGACAAAGTACTTTACACTCCATTGTGTTGCAATTCTCTTACATCTATTACTTGGTTGTACCAATAAGCTTTATAATGGATATGATAGTCTATGATTTGTGTATTTAACTTTAGAACCTAAAGGGTTAAATATGTTTTTAGTCCCTATAAAGTTACAACTTTTCAAGTTTAGTACCTACATAAATTTTATTCAACTCTAGTCTTGGTCTACTGACTAAAAATAGTTCTTATAAAGTAAAATAGGAACTAAAATTGAATAAAATTTATGTTGAGGTTAGACTTGAAATGTGCTTATATTGTAAGGATTAAAAGTTGTAAGGATTAAAATATATTTAGCCCTAATCTAAATAAGCATACTTAATACCTTCAAAGTTGCATAAGGTGTCATATGGTTGGTTATTGAAATTTAATGGCCCATGTATTGCTCATTGGTAGATAATTTACTAACCAGTTACCCATCATGTTTAAGGGGAGATGATAAGTTTCAAGAGCCTTCACTTGCTATTGAATGTGGTTTTCTGTTATAGTTTTTTGATGATCAAATAGATGAGTGAGTCTATCTTTCTATGGACACTAGTCCTATAAAATCTTGAATGTCCTTGATGTTTTCCGTTTTGGGCACAGAAACAAGATGAATCTCTTCTAGAGGATGTATGGACTCTTCTAAGGGCTGGAAGGCTAGAAGAGGCGTGTGGACTTTGCCGGTCTGCTGGACAGGTGAGTATTACTTTGAGGGACATGTCAAGTTTATGGGCTTCATAGTTCAGCAATTAACAGCTTAATATTTTCTTGTAGCCATGGAGAGCTTCCTCTCTGTGTCCTTTTGGAGGTTTGAACCTGTTTCCTTCTGTTGAAGCTCTGGCGAAGAATGGTAAAAACAGGACTTTGCAAGCTGTTGAATTTGAAAGTGGCATTGGTCATCAGTGGCATCTTTGGAAATGGGCTTCCTATTGCGCATCAGAGGTAGTGGCAATATGTTACTCTGATTGAATGCTCTTCTTGTTGTTCCATTCATGTTTGTGCCGTTAACTTCTTTATTAACTAATACCCTCATCTCCAGATTTTTCGTGTTTTCAAAGTTATTTTTTATTTATAAAAATTAAAAACTTCTATTTTGCCCTTTATTTTGCAGAAAATAGCAGAGCTAGGTGGGAAATATGAAGCAGCTGTGTATGCAGCCCAATGCAGCAATCTAAGACGGATGCTTCCACTCTGCACAGATTGGGAGGTATTTTTTCTTCCATTAATTTATTGCAGAAGTTATCATTCATTCATGCAAAAACCCTTGAGATTGTGTCTGATTGGCAAGCTTTAGAACAGAGTGATAGTTAAACTAAATAAAGAAGGCTGTCTTTATGGTTGAGGCTGTTAAGCTTCATTGTCAGATTCTTATTTCTATAACTACTATAGAAGTCAGTAAATCTAGTATTCTTTTTATCATCCCACATTCCTTGTTGGAAACTTGAACTTGATTTATAGAATAGCATTTAACATTTGCAGTCAGCATGCTGGGCAATGGCGAAGTCTTGGCTAGATGTGCAGATAGACTTGGAAGTCACTCGTTCACTGCCAGGAGGAGGAGTTGATCAACTTGGAACTTTCGGAGATGTAATGGACCGAAGTCCTGGACAAGTTGATGGCTCCTTTGATCCTTCTAATGGACCTGAAAATTGGCCAATTCAAGTTTTGAATCAACAGCCACGACAACTTTCATCTCTTCTGCAAAAACTTCATTCGGGGTATCTGAACAATTCTTATCACATTTGTAGCCCTCGTTTTGTTGTTTCCTATTACATATCTGTTTCGTTTCTATTTTAGGGAAATGATCCATGAAACTGTTACACGGCAATGCAAGGAGCAACAACGACAAATTCAGGTATTTATGTAAAAGATATTCTTTTTTCTTTTTTGGAGTTTCTTATCATCATATTTCAACATTTTAAATTATTTTGTCTACAATAATAAGAAAAAGGTGATAAGGAATGAGTTGTTGGGTCCTTCAATTCCAAATATGATGTAAACATGCAACAGTTCATTATAAGACTGCCCTTTACTCAAATTATGTGATCTTCAGCTACTCTGTTTCCAATAATATTTTATGTAGAAAAAGAAAAGAAATGGTGCTACCACTTTGGGTACAGAGAGAATATTAATCAAACTCTTTTTTGTTCTCTTTATCTTTCTATATTTATATATGTTACTGACGTCTTAAGTTGTACATTGCCTGACAGATGACCTTAATGCTAGGGGACATACCACGTGTACTAGACCTTATATGGTCATGGATAGCACCTGTGGAAGACGACCAGAATGTATTTAGGTAAGTTTTATTACTAGTTCTCTTTCCCGTAACTGTCCAAATAGGGTCTTGCAATACCACATTTAGAAGTTTTTGTTGTAACAAATTTTGAAGTTCATTCAATAACTGCCCAAATAGGGTCTTGCAATGCCACATTTAGAGACACTTGACATCAAATTTTTTCTTTAACAAAATTAGCCTTACTGTAAATTTTAGTTGAGTTTTCTTAGTAGTATAAACATGTTGGATTACTTTGAGTTGAGCTGTAATGGAATAACAGATATATTATAAAATAATTCCTCTTTTAATTTTTGTTTGATTTGTTTTTCGTGAGTAAACACCCGTTTTAATATACCATACTTTTTTTTTTGTGGAGAGAGTATATACCTTACAATTATCAAGTGTTAAATGATTTAATTTAATTTTATTTCATTTCCTGATGCTTTAATTTATTTCCCAGATCATTTCAATAAGTGAAATTCTTCTATGCTAAAGTGGTAGATACCTTACATGTACTTGTAGGCCCACTTAGAGTCACTCAAAGAGGGGAATTAGAAAAGGGGGGAGAGTTAGTTACAGTAGGGAGAAAGAATATAGAAAGGATAGCATAAGGGGGTATTGAGAATTATTCAGTTAGAACCTTATGGTTTGGGCAGAGAGAGAAATGTCTCTTCTCTGAGGAGCTTTTGCTTTAGGTTATAGGGGTTGATCTTCTGTAATAGTTACTGATTTCACAATTAATAATTCAATTTCTTCTTCTCTTTAATTTAGGATTCCTACCATAAAGTCACTACTTGCATTTCATGATAATACAGTATCAAGAAATTTAATCTAGATTATGATCTGAGCTAAACACGTAGAACATGAGTATATTTATTAATAGGAAAATAATTAATTTATCGATGAGAGGATTTTTCAGTAAGGGGATTTCATAGTAAAAAAGGGTCGGATGGCAATATTTCTAGTTGGAGTTAGGAGACAAGGTTTTGTAATCTGTGCTGTTTTTGCAGATGTTTGGTGCTTTTAGTTGGAGTATAAGATGAATTGTTTATCTACCTTCTAATAATAGGAGTTGCTTTCTTTGTTAGCTTTACCAATGGATTGGAGGATTTGTTGTATTGTTGTGCTATTGCTGTTCCTGTGTTTTTCTTTATTTTAGTATTTTATCCTCCATTTTTGTACTCTCCATTCTTGAAGTTACAGAAATTTCTACTTTAAGAAAATGAAGGTAAAGAAAGAATATAATAAATGCTTTTTCGAATTCAAGAATCAATACTTCAAATCCTTCCTATCTTTTGGATATATATCATATGAATTCCCCTTAACCAAGCAATTGAACTCAAGTGGTTACTGATCTCTACCAAAGGACGAATTGTTTAGGAGAACCAGAATTCAATTCCTGGGTGGAACAATTCTCGGCCAGGCTTTACTTACCTCCCGGCCAAACTTCGGATTACTAGGGCCTCTTCCCCTGAGAACCAGAGGGTTAACACAAAAAAACCATGAGCTTATATACCTAGGGAAGATTAGAGAAAAGCCTACAGCCCACCGAAAAGGTGACGAATTCGTATTTTCGAGATTTTTTTTGAAAAGTCAACTTATTGTACTCAGTGAAGGAAACTGCAGCATTGCAAAAAGTAAATGTCTTTCCTTGGAAAAACAGTTGGAGACTGTTGAGAAAGGCAGTTACTGCAATCAGTGCGGGTGAAGTCAATGTTTTATGGTAATCATGGAATTTAGACTATGTAATGTATAATATAGGTACAATTAATTTGTTTTTAAGCTTTCAAAATGAGGTATGATTGGGAATTTTATTTGGCACATGTGGGTAGGAAGGCAAAGAAATGTAGGGAATTGTGTAGAAAATGAGGAAGACTAGAAAGATAGAGGGGAAGTGGGAATTAGTTAAGGTCGGGGAAGGGAGGTTAGCAGACTTTTGACGTGCCACCGTCTCTCTCTCTCTGTTTTTTTTTCCTTTTCAGTTCATGCAAGTCTTGTACAGATTATCTCAGTGATTTATATTAAAACTAAATCAGTTGACAAACATTTTTTGTGCCTCTTACAGGCCTCATGGAGATCCTCAGATGATACGATTTGGTGCACATCTAGTACTTGTGCTTAGATATTTGCCCGAGGCCCGCGAGGAAATGAAGGGTGCTCTCATGGACAAGATTCTGACCGTTGGTGATCATATTTTACACCTGTAAGTAATTTTTTACGATGTTCTTCACTTCTCTTGAATAATATTGTTAGAGGGAAAACTTAACTTAAATATTAAAGATGGCCACTCTGTCCTTAGAAGATTTCCTAATTCTTCTGTAATACTGCACAACTTTCTAGTATGCGTTGGAGCTGAATAATTGTATGTATTGAATGGAATTTTGCTTCACTACTTTTGATTGAATTGGAAATATTAGGTATGCCAAATTTCTGTTTTCAAAGGAGCACGAGGAGTTGGTGGGCATATATGCTTCTCAGCTTGCACGTCACCGTTGCATAGACCTCTTTGTTTACATGATGGAATTTAGGCTACACAGCAGGTATAATTGATTCTCTCCTTCAGTCTGTTTTTTTTTTTTAATGCAATAATCATGTGATTCTCTCTGATGGAGTATCTAATTGAACTTTTATTGATGTTATTTTCTATTTGTTGTATGATGGGTCTCCAATTAAGGTATTCTACGATGGGTAGAAAAGGAATAAGGGTAGGTTGGGAAATAGAATGGAGGAGACTGTTATGCATGTCTTCATCACTTATTTGGCTAGTTGAAGAAATTGGGAGGAAAGAAATAAGAGAAATAAATTGGAAAAAGAGTAAATGAAGAGAAGTAGGTGGAAAACATGTATTGTTTGGATGGATAGAAATTGAAAAATTTCTATTGGCTTGTTTTGATGAGTAGAACTAGAAGTAGAGAGAGGTTGAGAAACATATTTACCCTTGGACAGACTTGGTAGCTTGGCATTCCTAACTCGTTAGAAACAGTATGTAATCAATATTAATAGTCAATACACACACATCAAGTAATAATCAGTTTGATTGTGTGTGTATCAGTATATACAAAATTATGGTATTTGATTAAAATTTTAATGTAATAAATAAATTAGAGATGTGGTTTCTGGAATCATGTAAGAGATGAGAATATGAAATGA
>Ga0315915_1003124_pt1 | contig 21085 bp, 12 predicted proteins | sample MpolbnodulesMG_FD_207738 | JGI IMG/M metagenome (GOLD analysis project Ga0315915, IMG submission 207738) | Medicago polymorpha root nodule microbial communities from Los Angeles, California, United States - branched nodules | ecosystem: Host-associated > Plants > Roots > Nodule | place: USA... | reverse complement strand
TTGCACATTTTGGACAATTAGTAAAAACTAAAATAAAAGTGATTAAAGTAAAAGAAAGAAAAATGACTAATTAAAATTAAAATTAAAACTAAAATTAAAATTAAAAATAAAAGAGAATTAATAAATGATGGAATTTTAAAAGATAAAAGTAAATAAATAAAAAAGATAAAGAGAGAAGAGGGTCCGAATCGAAACAAAAATGAGGTATTTTAAAATACCTCTCTGCCGAATTTTCACTGAAAAGTCAGAGACTATTCAGGATCAAACAGTGTACGAATGTAAGATGTTAGGTCAAAAATTGGGGTATGACAACGTGTCTTCAGGAGCGCTTTCTTCAGACTCGTTTCTTCAGACGCACTAAGCTTCAATAAAATTCCTTTGCTCTTGACTTGTTCAATCAGAATCTTTATGAATAGTACTTTGATTTGGATCCTGTACACTTGAACAAATGTTTAGCATATCCAATTGATAATTTTTTAATACCTTGTTATCATCAAAACTCAAGAGGTGATTTTGCGAAACACCATTTGTTCCAACATACATAATATTGATCATCTTTAATTATATGTCTAACCGGGACAACGCCGGGTAAATACACTAGTTTTTTTTTGTAGTATCTTGAATTACTCCAATGAAATTATATCTATTCATTCTCTTATTCCTTTTTATTTCTTTCTACAGTCTATGATATGGCTGTATATTTCACTCCATACATTGCATGGTAAAACTCCTATTGTCTCTAGGTTCTGAATTTTTCATTCATTTTCTTTGATTTGTGGCGTTATAATTATGGATTGTGTATTCTAGAATGGGGTCATGTACAATAGAAATCAATGTGTTTTTTGTTTTGTTTTTGGAATTAGATATGAGAGGGTTCCTTTTCAACAAGGTTTGTATTTTATCACCTATTTAATTTACATGCATTTTAATGTATAAGCTTATAAAATTGTTTGTTTTATTGTTTTTATTTGTCTACTAATACTTGTTACCTCACAAGAATTGCTTTGGAATCTTCCATATCTTTTTATCTATCTATCTTTTATCTATTTATCTATCTATATTTTTCTGTCTTCTTCTCTATTGTAAAGTAAACTTGAGCTGACTGACACTGACACGCCGACACCGCTAATAATTTGAGAAAATTATATATTTCAGTGTAATTACCGATGTCGGTGTAGGTGTCGGACACGACACACGTGTCCGACACTGGGACACGTCTAATCCAAAAAGTGTCCGTGCTTCATAGAACTTGAGTCATTCTCATGCAAGCTTTATAATGATGTGACAACTCTAGAGAAACTTTCCACCCCTTAAAGACTTCTTATTGTTCTAGCATTTTGTTGATGTGGAAGCGCTTCCACTCTCTTGAAATATTTTCATTCTCACTTAAATTACTTAGTGGAACATTGAATGTCAATGTATTACATAACCTTCCTCTAAATTTTTTTACTTACATAACATTTAAGAAGAACAAAAAAGGACCCAAATGTACGCATAAAAAGTTCTCGTCTCAAATTCTATCTAATCTAATAATTAATAATAGAGAATGATGATGATAATGATGTAGTTAAACTTAAGTTACAAAAATCTGTCACCCCTTCTTATTTCATTGTATTATAGTATAGTACCTCCTTAAAAAAATATATCTTAAAAAATCCAAAAATAAAAGCTTGGTGGTGAACCTTAAAATTGCGAGTCAACGCTAACCAATAGCTTGATATTCGAAAATCACCGCGACATATACTAATTAATGACATATAAATATCTCTTTGTTATTATGTGGAAAAAATATTTTGGCAAAAAAAAATGTTACACGGTTCATAAGTTGAAAAATAGTGTTTCTAAAAATAGTGTTCGTAAAAAATAAGGAAAATGTATTCTCAGTCATAGGAAGTTGAGATTGAACCTTTGTCGTGTTAAGATGATCTTATAGTGATGGTCTAGGGGTGAAAAAAGATACTAATCGATAAGGTAAGGTTGTTTAGGGTTACATTGGAAGAGAAAGTTGTAAACATATTTTAATTTTTAAATTATGATTTAAACACATTATGATTTGAAAATAGTGTTTGCAAAAAAAAAAAAAGCCAAGTATATTGTGTCACAATGTTGAGAACGAACTATCGTTGTGTTAAGATGGTCGTATGGCGGTGAAAACAATATTGCACGAGAAACTAAGATTGTTTAGGGTTACAAAGGAAGAGAAAGTTCTAAACATGTTTTAATTTTTAAATTATGATTGAATACATTGTATCCGATTGACATGTTTTATTCACTATAAATTTGACTTTTTGACATGTATCCATTTGATTTTTTTACCTATTATACCAAAAAGTTTAAATTATATAAGTGCATCCTAATAAAACCCGCGCAACGTATGGGTTATGTACCTAGTTTAACCTAATGATACATAACAACAACAGTAGTTCGTTCACATATCATGATGCATTTTTCTATCATCTATTAAATCTTTTTTACTTGAGATCGATATAGTAAATGACAATCTAGTGGCTAATTTATTACGATAGTTTTTAAGATTTGCTTTAGATTTAGAATAACTTTTATGAATTTATTTTTCAAAAATATTTCTATTGCATAATGAAACAGCAGCTTCATTTTTTATGAGAAGGCAATCATTACTTATTTTAATTTCTATTGCATAGTGAAATAGTAGCTTCATTTGTATATGTTCAATATACTTCCTTGGAGGGATTTTTTTTTTTTGAAAGGACTTCGTAGGAAGGATATCAAGGTGTTGTTGCGAGTATAATTTTTTCTTACTGATATTGACATAGCATGCAATTCTGTTGTTAGTATAGAAGTGGAAATTGAGCTTAAAAATGTGGTTCAGGTAACTTGAAAACATTCCTCGTAATGTGACCCTATATATCTATACTATATCTAAAGAAAACTACCCTTTCGGCACTTTTGAGCTGAGTTTTTCATTTCCAATAGTATCCTCAATTTTCAATATAAATAACACATGTAACAAATATATAATAATAAATGTAAATATTAAAACAAATGTGTAACAAACACGATATGAATATATATATGTCTGTTATCAATGAATATATATGTCTGATTTTTTCCTTTATCATTTAAAAAGTGTAACAAACTAAATGGGTATATTCATACTTACTTTTTCATTATTCCAATTATACCCTTAAGCAAATTTTTCTATAATAAAGATTGTTGTTGGTGTCAATCAAAAAAGAATTTAGATTATATTTTTTTTTGTTATATTGTTGGTGTCATTGAAATAGATAATCATGGTTAGTTTATTTTGTTATAGCTTAAAAGCAATAAACATTTATATTTTTAGTTTTAATAAAAATCAAAATGTCATAAAAAAAACATCGTCCCTGGTTTTCAAACGTTAACGCAATAAAAACAGCGAAAAACGGGCACATAGTATAGTATAGAAGATTATTATTGTTGTTGTTATTATAATAATAATAATAATAATAATAATAATAATAATAATAATTATTATTATTATTATTTTTATTATTATCATCATCGTGATCATCAAATTATATGGCTAAATTCATTCCACTAATTATTAAATAGTGTACCGTGTACCATTTATGCATATTATTATGGTAAAGGCAAATGACTTGGTCTTGATATAATTGTCTTATGTACTTAGTAGTTACCATATTGTAGGATTGAGTTCCATTTGTTTTTCAATGCATATACGTGTAGCAAGCAAAACCACTTTTCATCTTTATCTCATGTTAATATGTTAATATTCAACTAATATTAAATATGTTAATATGTCCAAAATTGTAGAAAAAAAAAACGGGGACATGCATTTGAAAAGAAACAATGCAACCTCCTTCCTAGTTAGACGGTTAGTTTCACTTTCCACTCCTTAAACATAGTGCCACTTTCATAGTGTTTCTTGACATTAATTACAGAAAATCACAATTTATTCTTCTTTTTCTTGCGGCCAAAATATGGAGGAGGATGATAAGAACAAGGCAACAGGAAAGGTGATCAGTGGATCAAAAAAGAAGAGAGACGAAGGATCTTCCAAAACAACTACTTCTGCAGAAACTTCTTCTAAGAAAAGAAAAGTGCACCCTCCTGGTTCCGGTGGGGGAACATTCACCCCTCATATAATGAATTTGAATGCTGGCCAGGTAGCATAACATTAATTAACCAATCTTCACATTCCATATGCAATTTTATATTTCATTTTATGGTTTTTGAATCAATTATTGTTTTGTAGGATTTGGTGGACGCTATATACAATCTATCTGAAGCATTACCTCGTCGATCTGTTATCATAAATTCGGCAACAGGTTCTGTATCAGAGGTTGGCCTTCTTGATCCAAATGGTCCTCCTAACAAGCGCCAGGTAATTAAAGGTCCAAAATCTGATAAAACTTTGCATCATATCGTATATATGTAAAGCAATTAATTTTTCTCTCGTATCTTATAATTTGTGCGCGTGTATGCTTGCAGGTAAAATTTCAGATACTAATTTTAGCTGTAAATTGTCTCCTTGATGATGATGGTCATCATTGTCGTGCAAAGGCAAGGTGTGGAGTTTTATTGACCGATAACAAGGGAATTACTTTCGGAAGTACTGCTGTGAATTCCCTCAAGGCAGCCGGACCTGTTAAGGTAAGCAAATCATAGTTTATGGAATGATTAGTGATATTAATTAACCATTTATTAAAGTGAGTAACCTGATTTGACAATCTTTATCTTCTGGTTAATCAGATTATTGCGTCCAGTTTTGTGACTGACCTTGCTAAGGAATCAAATGCAAGAATTTTGGCTGCTGCTGCTCGAAATAGTAATTCTGATTCACAGAAGGTTCTTGAAGAGTTAGAAGGACACTCGAGTCGCCTTTCACCAACAACTAGTACGGCAAATGATCAGGACATGTCTTCTCCTTCTGTAGAAGACACTTGAAATTAAGTGTCTAATTTTCAATAAAACCGAAAATTTCTATTTGGTATAGGTTGTAAATAGACTCGGGAAATGATATTCTGAAAGACATAAGTGTTGGCTTTTCTTTTGTTTCAAGTTGTTTTATTAGGAATTTAATGCATTTTTTCCCTGTAGAAGAGATGATGGTATATTTCAGGTTTCTCATGTTGAGGAAAGTGGATTGAAATGATATTTCAGTTCTAAATAGTTCTGATAATGATGAAAGTGGATTGTTAATAGTTCTGTTAATATTATTTTTTTGAGGGGTATAGTTTTGTAAATATGTTTACTTTTGAATTTAAGAATTGATTTTTAGTTTAAACAGATTATGCTATAAGCATTGAACTTTTGAAAATAGGACCTAAAATGATGAGGGGCATTCCGAGAATTGAACTTGGGACCTCTCGCACCCTAAGCAAGAATCATACCACTAGACCAAATGCCCTTTGATGTTTACTTTTGAAAAGTGTAGAATCAATTAATTCCCTATATCATTAAAGTCTAAATTTTGTTATTTGGTCTCTTATTAATTAATTCCCTTTATAGCATAAAAAAGAAGAAGATATTTGTGTTTCTAAAATTTCAAATGAAAGTTTAATTTGTTTTATCTCTTTATATCTGCCTTTTCAATACATTAAAAATATTGCATGAAAATTAGCAAATGTTCAACATAATAACATTAAACTTCTTAATAATCCCCTTATCTTGTATAAAAATTTAAATATGTGAAAAATCTAAGTTTGAATTTAAAAATAAGTTATGAATTTGTTATAAAAGCTATTTCAAATTATTATGTAGCTTCGGTTCACTCATTAGGAATTTTTTCTTTGAAATAAAACATGAGAAGTTGATCTTTACTAAGACTTGTGTCTCATGTTTTATATTTGATTTGGTGAAGGTGGAAGTTTAGCAGAAACATCTGGGGGAAGTTTCCATCATGTGATAAATTTAAATACTGGCCAGATATATGTAAAACAAAATGCAATGTTCACATTTCTGCACACTATCGTAGATATGTTTACGTACTTTGTGCAGCAGGTGCTATATCAAGCATTATCCTTCGTTCATCACTTGATATTTACGCTCTACATTAAAGATGCAGTAGGCATAGTATAAATTATACACCGCTTTGTAATGTTTTTTTTATACCGTCCATCATTCACAATAGTTGGATTATTAAAGATATTTGACTTAAGTTATATTTATCTTTAACGTCATACAAAATGTGATATGTGACTGGTTTGACAAGATATTTTGAGATAATATCTTTAACTCCAACAGTTTGCCTTTTAGTGGAAGGGTTCTTGGAGGTGTTATCGTCGGTTCACTCATAGCTTACGGCCCTGTTCAAATAAGCAAGCAATTCTCAAATTAACTTCGAGTATAATTAAAATATCTCTATAGATATCTACACTGTCAGATGTAATTGGATGCACATGTAAAAAAAATTATGCTCACAATATATACAAATTGAATCCTTAACAATTATAATTGATTTACTAACAATGCTTAAATCGGTATGCATGTATATATTGATCATTTATCAAATTGAGTAACTCATGAACCTCTCTTTGGCATGCATGTCTATAACAATGCTTAAATTGAATCCTTATCGTGTCCAATTTCAAGAAATCTAAGGAAATCTTGAAGATGAATTCAGCTAGATGTTCTTATGCATCTAGTAATTCAGGTTCAGAAGTTACTAGAATGTTATTAGAAGGCGAATTGAGTGTGGCTCTTCAGCATACCAACATTTGAATCTTTGCCAACAACTGATGATCATACACTACCAGCCGCAGGAAGTATCAGATACTGTCAACATTAGTCCTGCAATTGATTAAGAATTTAATGCATTCCAAAATGTTGAGGAAATGATGATATATTTCAGGTTTCTCAATGTTGAGGATGATATTTCAGTTCAAAATAGTTCTGATATTGATGTGGATGTGAAACTTTTAACATAGGGAATAATTTCTATAGGATTTCTATATAGTATTTTTTAATATATATATGTAGTGCCATGATTTCTTACAATAAAAATATGTAGTGCAATGATTTATATAGTATTTTTTAAGATATATTTTACTATAACTTTCTCTAAAAATTTTCAAACAATAATTTGATTGATTGTTGTTATTACTTGAAAAGTTTCATAGAATAGAATTAGTGAATTTATACGACTCTAGTTAGGGAATCATGACCACTAAGATGATACACTTTACTGTGTTTGGTAATGTACTTTGGCCATTACTTTTTCCAGCCCATGAGTTTCTCGCGAGTCCTATTCGGATAAAATCCTAAATATTTCAACGTGTTTTTGGAGGTTTGTATGGGGTGTTTATGCCGTTCGGATTCTATAATCCGAGCACTTATCTTGCATTTCCAAAAACAATGAAAATGTTAGAAAGAAAAAAAAAGTTAGCATTTTATCATCTTCTTATTAGTAAATTAAAATAAACATATATGAATATTTGTGTTATGTGGAGAATGATGAAGTCAATACTGAAACATTAATTGAATTCATAGATAGACAAACATGGAAATATGAAGTGACATGTAATAAATAATAAAGATATGTGATTTAGGTTTATTGGATTTAGGTTTATGTATGATGTTGGCTGGTAATATATGGATTTGTGTCACATACTATAATGGTTGCTGCAATAATGAAGTAGTTTAATAAATTTGGCCTCTAATTCATCCTTGTGGCTTTACTTATGTAAATTTTACTAGTGTTTAGAAATAGTAGATATAGTGGCTATACTTGTATAGCGTAGCGGTTTTAGACAAACCGCTATTGTTCCACGATACGCTATTTAGTACAAAATGTTGTGAAATAGTGGATATAGTGGCGGCGCTGGAGCACTATTGCGTAGTTGGCACACACATGATGTATTTTACTGTCACCTATTAATTCTTTGTAGAAGAGAAAGAGTCACGTTGACTTAAATTTGTTATAGTAGCAATTTTGTATGATATATTTTAATTTAGAACTAGCACGTTACTGGTATAGATTGTCTGAGCAATATGAATACCTTCGAAGCATGAAGTGCAATCTAGAGGTGCAGCTCCCCAAGCTCACGCCCAATGATCGGTTAAATTTTTTCATCGATGTTCTTTCACATTCAGTTGATTCTAACTCAATTACGCACCTTAAAACTTTACTCCACAATTATGAAGAAGTGAGCTGCAAAAGGTTCTGCCATGAGGGTTCAGTCTATCTTGTTCCACCAAGACTTTCCGTCTGAATCACTTGAGCAACTAGCACAGAGGCTCATACCCAAAGCTCATGAATTGTTCGATTTTGATGAGAAATTATTCGGTTCTGATATTGTCAATGGAGTTGGACTTTCCGATACTTGCCAATTCACTTTGCGTCTTACACTTGTCGTGGAGATATAAATTAGACATCTTAATGTCATCAATCATGGCTCTTTTTTCTCTACCCTGGATGAGGTTGTTAACACTGTTCCACCACCGCTTCATCACCATTCCACCACCGTTCCACCACCGCAAACTAATCTTCGCTAAATCGAAGTTGTACGAAAAGCTCAAAGTTGTGTTTGCTAAGATCGAAGTTCTTGAAAAAGCTCGAAGTTGCGTTCTCACAGTACTTGTTCAAGCTCTTGGTCTTTTAAGCTCTCACTTGTGGTCTCTTACTCACTGATTCTTTAGATATGATCTTTTGCTTCAGTTTAATTGGGTGAATACTTTTATTTTACTTTGAAAATCTCATAATAGTTTTGTTTTGTAATCTTTGACCATATCATCATTTTGTATTAGCATATTCCTCCTTCATGTACATTTTAATGATTATGAATTTGAATGTTTGTTTTAGATTCAGATTCTATCAAGTTTAATTAATCATTTTGCTCATATGCTTTAATTCATTTGTTTATTGTCAACCTGTTCATATAAAATATTCTTTGTTAATATTTGAGTGATGTATCTGTGTTAGCTGCGGCTAATATGCTTTAATTCATTTGTTATACTCAACCTGTTCATATCAAATCTAGTGTCCTTATTGGTTGTTTTGGATGATTGGAAGCTATTCGAGAAGTGTCTACGCAATTTGGAATTGGAGGTGCATTGCCGCCGAATAGGAATTTTACCAGATTTGTGAAGTGGTCGAAGACTGTGCAGAGGTTAAAGGTTCCACCAGCCTTGAACAAATTCACTAAGACCCTCGACAAAAATCTATGTCAGAAATTAACATTGAAATGTTTGGATCTGATTTTGGGTGCTATTTGTTTATGTGTTATCGACTATCTAGGCTGTTTTCTATACTCCTCCCAAACTGTCTGACAACTTATGCTTTTAGACAAACTGTAATACGCCAGTCCAAAACAGCCCTAATTTGAATGAATATGCCTTTATCAAAGTCTCTCTTTATTAGCTAAACTTCTTCATGAAGGAAACCCAATAAATCTGATTAATCTTCTCTTGTTTTCTAACAGCATACATGTTTTTATACTTACTCAAAGCTTCCAAACCAATAGTGGCCCTGAATGGTTTGGTCCCTTAAAAGGGTTGAGTACAACTGTACATAAATAGTTTGCCTATTTGTAGGTGTGAGATGTATATTCTAAATACACATTCTAAAATTTTCATGACATTAATAATACAGATGTAGTAATGGTTTATTCTATAGACTACTAAAGTATTCTAGAAAATTCAAAATATGTGCATCATCACTTACTGAATATTTCTCATAGTATTTTTTGTGTTTGATCAATCATATGGTTTTGTAGATTGAGTCAAATTTGAAGGAGGCAATTACAAGGCTTGAGAAACAATTGGCAGAAGATCAAGTTGCAAGACTAAGAGCATAAGACATTGCAAAATTACATTGTAGTTTCTTCCATAACATGAATCATGTTCCCTACTGTAACTGGAGTGTTTGTTATGCATATTTTGCACCTTCATATTGAGGGAGACTTGATGTATTTTATGACTAATGTTTTTGTTACAATTAATAAGTTTTTATTGCCATGGTTTTTTATTTGTTGAGTGGATGCTATTTTTGGATCTTTAACCTTTTATATCTTTTTTAAAAAATTTGACTCAAGATAGTTAATAATAAACTTTTTATCAAAAAAATAATTAAAAATGTCTTTTATTATTGCTTTTGGCATTCATTAATAGAAATAAACAAACACTTGTCTGATCCAGTAACTTTCCTGCGGATTTTTCTGCGGATTCCTTCAGTTTCCTGCGTAAACAGTTTTGCTGCGGAATTAACTGTGGAATTTGCTCGGAATTACCTGCGGAAGGTTCGCAGGAAACATTCACGGGCAGGGGTACCTCCCCCTCTGACCAAACTTTTCCTGAGGATATTTGTCCCGTTTCCTTGGGAAATTTTCGCAGGTAAGTTTCCTGCGGTTCCTAAAATCCTCAGGAATCAATTACCCTCGAAGGTATTACCTGGGAACCTTTATCCTTGGTAAAATCCGCAGGAAGCAGGTTTCCTGCGGAAATTTCAGTGTATTCTGCAGGAAAATCGAGAGTGTCTGGTATAGTGTTAGATATATAGTAGGCTTTACTTTACAAATCAAAAACTATTATTTTCCTTGTCTTGATCATATTATTTAATGCATATGTTGAATTGATATCAAATAATTTTGCCCTGTTTAATAGGTTCAACCATTAATTTTAAATCTTTGATATTGTAAGAAAAATCATAACATTTATAGGGTGTCTGGTAATATATTTGCGTCTAGTTAGTCTTAGGAAACTCTCACTCTTGAAAACATTCAAATCATCAAATTATGTTGTTGGCATATTTCCTTAGAAAAACAAAGTAGTGGAAGTCGAGCCTAAAAATGTGGTTCAGATAATTTGCAAATCTTATAGCCATATAATAAGTGTTGCAATGTGTGAAGAGATTTGGCACCATATATAGTAGTAACCCATATATAGTAGTAACCCATTGCCGAGGAATTTATGGGTCGATATTTTGAAAGAGAGGAATCTAAGACTTGCTAAGTTGTCCAGCAGAATTTAAGACAAAATATGGCATGTGATCCTTTTGTCAATTAAATCTGATAAAGTTTTGCATTATATCTTATCTTATAATAATAATACTTATTCTCATATCTATAGATATGTAAACGCCCATAATTTCCTTATAATAATTTTTCTCTCATATCTTATGATTTGTGCTCGTGTATGCATGCAGGGAAAAGTTCAGCTTTAGCTATACATAAAATGTCTCGTCATTGTTGTGAGACTTTAGTTGATAAATTTCTTTACTTTAATTTCTTTACTATTAACCGAAATTCATATGAGACTTATATTCAAAATGGTAGAACTTATATGAATTTCAATTGTTAGTGTTAAAAAGAAGAGAGTGTAAAGCCGCGCTTATTTGTTTTATTAAAGTGAATAACTTGAATCAATATCCTTATCTTTGCATCCAACTACACTATGTAATCCCATAGGCTTTTTCACCTCTAGCTCTACAGCCCTTAGAATGCCCTCAAAACTTTACCTCTGATGCACAAGACAATGACACTCCTAGCCTTGTGCACCATCCGGTCTTGCCAGCTTGTGACATGGTGACATCCCAAAAAGAGTTTTACAAAAAGCAAATATTTCCAAAACTAAATTTTACACGAAAAAAAGTATATCACATCAAAATTTATAGTCACCAAAGTGTTACACACAAATACTATAGAGTGCAATCACACACATCAACAACTATCTAATCTAATGACACACAAGAACAGCAATAGTTCGTTCACATGTCATTATGTATTTTTCTATCATCTATTATTTCTTTGTAGAAGAGATGATATTTTAGTTCTGATGTTGTAGTGAAACTTTGTAACTTGAGATCAATATTGTAAATGACAATTTGGGGGTAATTTATTAAAATACTTTTTAAGATTTGCTTTAGATTTAGAATGACTTTTCTGAATATATTTTTCAAAAATTGTTCTAATGCATATTGAAATAGTAACTACATTTTTTATGAGAAGGCAATCATTACTTATTTTAATTTTTTTTTGTAAAAATACAAGAATTTTTCATAAAACATTAATGAAATTTGTATATGTTCAATAATTTCCCAAGTAGGTTATTATAACCTAGCAGAAGAATGTATGAAGTATATTTTCTCTAGTGATGAGACCCTATGACATTTGCATGATAAAGAGTCACATGGTATATTTGTATTCCTTCTGTCCTGCAATTAATTAGAAATTTAGTTCAAGAGGATCTATTGCAAGAACAAGAAGAAATCTACATTTTCTCAACCAAGCAACCAAAACTCAACACTCTCACTCACCCTTGATGATTTCCAATGCACTAGTGATAAGAACTTTAGTAGTGTTGGGAACTAAGAGTGTGTTTGGTATTATAGTGGGTATGTCGGTATTACCCTTGACACCAAAGTTCGTATCACTAGTGCATTGGAAATCATCAAGGGTGAGTGAAAGTGTTGAGTTTTGATTGCTCGGTTGAGAAAATGTAGATTCTTCTTGTTCTTGCAATAAATCCTCTTGATCTAATTCTTTGTAGAAGAGATGACGATATATTTTAGGTTTCTAGCTCATTGTTGTGATATGTCAATTTTCAGTTGTGATATTTTAGTGGATGTGAAACTTGTAACTTGAGATATAATTTTTTCTTACAATATACTTCGTTGGAGGGGATATCAAAGTGTCGTTGTGAGTATATATAATTAAAATATCTCTATTGATATCAACACTGTTATTTATGAAAAGGCAATCATCATTTATTTTTCAGAATGTTCAAGAATTTCCTAAAAAGGTTATTAACTTAGCATAAGAGTGTATGAAGTGTTTGCTCTAGTAATGAAATGTGACTCCTTTTTGCTACCCTAATTCCAAACTATAATATATGCTCAATTAATATTTTCAAATATAATCATCAAAATTGAGAATGCTCTACATTTATTCCCCCTTTCCTTTATAAGAGGTACAATGTAATGAAAAATTGGTTAGTTACTCAAGTTGAATAAACACAAACTTTCAATTAGCACTTTTCCACTTATTTCTCTCTTTTCTCTTTACCCAGTTTTCTCTCTTTCACTTGATTTTCATCACGTTACAAGCATTTATCCTAACATAGATTCTCGTTTTGCGTAATTTCTGGGATCGCTTCTGTTTCAAAGGCTGTTCTTGATATTCCAAACGATCCTTTCACGTGCCAGGTAATCAAAGGTCCAAATCTGATTAAATTTTGCATCTTATCTTATAATATCCAATATAGTATTTGAAGCTCTTTACCAATCTTATTTAATTTATGGAATGAGTAGTGCTATTAACAATCTTTACTATTGACTGTAATTCATGTGAGGCTTTATGCTCAAAATGTTAGAACTTACATAAATTTCATTCAGATTATTGCGTCCACTTTCAAGCAAGGAACCATAGAAAGAGAAGAAAACAGCAAGAGAATCTTCTGCTGCTACTGCTGCTCAAACGAGTCGCATTTTTCCAAAAACACCACCAGCTGCAGATGGGAACATGAATCCAGGAAATTATATTCCAAAATCTGTAATTGTTTCCTTTTGTTTTAGCTGTTTTTAGGAATTTAATTCCCATGCTATGCTACAACTTTATGTCATCTATTAATTCGTTGTACAAGAAATGATGATATACTTCAGGTTTCTCTTGTTGAGTAAAGCGGATTAAAGATGATATTTCAGTTATGAATAATTGAGACTTTAACGGTGGATATGAAACTTGTAACATTGGGATATTGCCAATGAAAATCACATGGTTTTTCTTACAAATATTTATAAATTCTGTAAAAATATACTGTTAATATATTTCTGATAGTATTTTTACAGAAATGTTATAATTAAATATAACTTGATTGTTTGTTACTTGCAGAGATTGCATGGGAATAGAAGTAGTAAACTTGTGCTACCCTAGTTAGGGACTCATAGCCACACACAAGATACACTGGATTGTATATTTGGTAATTAGACTCAAGGGACTCTCATATTCTAAAGCATGAAATTTGGACTAATATTGACATAGCATGCAATTCTGTTGTTAGTATAGAAGTGAAGATGCGCTTAAAAATGTGGTTCAGGTAACTTGCAAATCTTGCTCTAGTAATGTGACCCTATATATGATCCATGCTGGAGGTATGCATGGCTTTAAACTAATAGAATTATCCGATTTCACTATAGCCAAACAAATCATCAATCACGAGTAAAACCAATGCATGGTTACCAAAAGGTGAAACTGTGAGTAGAAGACTAAATGCTACAAAAATAGTTTTATTCATATCAGCTTCACTTCATTATTCATATGTATACAAAAGCATGGTGCCCAACAAGACAATTCAATTAACATTCCTTAACATTAAACTATGGTGTATACCAGATGTCCATTAGGGACTGACATATACATGTGTGATTAAAATAAACACATATTCTAGAACATGAAACAAAATGCTTTTGCAGGTGCACATATCAATATCTGTGTTCTGTGGAGATTGATGAAGTCAATTACTGAAACATTAATTGAATTCATAGATAGACAAACATGGAAATATGAAGTGACATGTAATAAATAATATAATGATATGTGATTTAGGTTTATTGGATTTAGGTTTATGTATGATGTTGGCTGGTAATATATGGATTTTTGTTACATATCATGGTTGCTGCAATAATGAAGTAGTTTGTCGGCTTCTTATTATACCCCGCGAGCCTCAACAATTCCTAAGCGAGTATCTCAAATATATCATTCATAAAATTTTTCATTATTTTAATAGAATTATCGAAACACCAATGTCAGGGTGAACTTTCTTCAGAACCTTGAATATGTAGATTTTGAATCTTTCAACGCTTCTCTTCATTCTCTACACAATCAAGTATGTTTTTATAAGAATTATAATTTTAAGGAAAAGTTAGCATGCTTTGTGATTATGGTAATAACTTAAACTATTGACGAGGATAATTATTTTAAGGAATTAGATTCATTATATACAATTGTAAATAATTTCTCTTATGAATCACATATATATGCACATATAACATATCATATATTTTATTCATCACAATGTTCAGATCCAGCACATTACAATTATGGATTGTTTGCACAATACCAAGAGACATATGAATATCTTTGAAGCATGAACTAAAATCTAGAGGTTCAGCGCCCAGAGCTCACACCCAATGATCGGTTAAAATTTCACATCGATGTTCTTTCACATTAAGTTGATTCTAACTCAATTACGTGCATTAACACTTTACTCCACACTTATCAAGAAGTCAGCTGCAAAAGGTACTTCCATGAGGGTCAAGATTGGATTAAGTCTATCTTGTTCGACTAAGACTTTATGTCTGAATCACTTGACCAACTAGCACAAAGGCTCATACCCGAAGTTTATGAATTGTTCGATTTCGATGAGAAATTATTCGGTTCTGATATTGCCAATGGAGTTGGACTTTCCGATGCTTGCCACTTCACTTTGCGTCTTACAATTGTTGTGGAGATTTAATTTTTTGTTGAGCGTCATGGAGATATAATTTGGCATACTTAGATATATTGAAGGCTTTATTTTGCAAATTAAAAACTATTATTTTCCAAGTGTTGATCAAACTATTGAACGCATATGTTGAATTAATATCAAATATTTTGGCTCTGTTTAATAGGTTCAACCATTAATTTGAAATCTTTGATATTGTAAGAAAAACCATAATATCTATAGGGTTTTTTGAGATATAATTCTAATTTTAATATAACATGTTCTTAATTTATTTAAAAAATAATTCCATTTATTTTTATTGTTACTTGCAGAGGTTCATAGAACAGAAATAGTAAACTTATATAACCCTAGTTAGGGAATCATGACCACACACAGGATATAGACTCTACTGAATATTGCCCATTTACATTGTGTGTCTGGTAATAGGGATGGTAATATATTTGTATCTAGTTAGTCTTAGGCCACTTTCATTCTTGAAAACTTTTAATCATGAAATTCTTCTTTTAGCATATATCCTTAGAAAACATAGAAGTGGAAGTCGAGCCTAAAAATTTTGTTCAGATAAGTTGCAAATTTTAGCCATATAATTTTGAAACAGGTTTCAAGTTTTGCAATGTGTGAAGAGATTTGGTACCATATATCATCCTTCATCTCGACCTGAAAATCATTGATGAAACCAAGATTATATTGATGGCCTCTGGACCCGAACTCTTAAAAGTGTCGCAGTCCCACACAACCGCCTTAAATTCATCAACAGAAAAGGGCTTGATTAAACTGCCCTCTTCCATACAAGACAACCGAGAGAACTGCAAGTGCCAAATACTTGGCCGAGCCGCTCTTTGCGCACGAAAATGATTCACGAAATGAGAACAAACAACATATAGTACAGGCTTCACGCCCTCCACTAAAACACCATCCACAACAATCGAACATAGTGAATTACGGCGTCTCCGACTAGCCAAAGCAGAATGGAAATACTTTGAATTAGCATCACCATCACGCAGCCAATTTAATCTCGACTGTTGCCAACAAATACTAGTATTAAGGCGGGAAAAAGAATGAATGTCCGACATAATACCATGCAGTTCCCCATACTCGTCTTCTGACAACTCCTCCTCCCGTTTGCAGTCAAGAGCAGCCTGTCTGACTTTAAGCGAAGAAATCTTCGTAGGTAAATTATGCGTATGTGACACGTGCCATTCCTTCAGTGCTGATTTAATTAATTTCAACTTTTCTTTTAGGACGAAGCCGTCCCAACCCGTAATCTGAAAGGAATTCCACTTGTCACGAACAAATTATTTGTAGCCAGGTGTATCCTGCTAGCATTTCAACTATTGAGTAGGCCTAGGCCTCCAATTCTCATCATCAACTGATAACAAGATAGGACAATGATCTGACAATCCCCCCCGTAAGTGAGAAATCTGTAAGCAATCAGGCCACGACAAACACCACGCCTCATAAAGCAAAAATCTGTCTAATCGACTCATTGAAATCTTGTCACCCTTGAACCAAGTTAACTTACAACCACACAAAGGTAAATAAACCAAAAAGTTATCATCAATGAACCGATTAAAGTGGACAAAATCGTCAGACATGTGACCACCCCTAACTGAACAACGTTCCTCCCTACATCGCACCACATTGAAATCCTCACAAACACACACTTTTTGGCCACCTATTAATTCCAACTGTGCCGATAAAGAAGACCAGAACACCTGTTTTGCGCTATAATCACAAGGGGCATACACATTGAACAAATAAAACTCCTCACTTGATTTAATGAACCTCCCATGTATCATCAAAAAATGGTCGCCGCTGACAGATGCCCACACCTCCAGTTCAGAAGTATCCCACACCAACAACAAGCCCCCTGACGCCCCAATAGACGGACGATAAGAATAGGCATGCGAGGCAGGCCCCCAAACCGAAGAACACAAAAAATCATCACAAGACTGGAGCTTAGTTTCTTGAATACACACTACAAACAGTTATTTCTCCCTAGCCAACTCTCGAACCTCCTTCCTCTCCTCTAACCCACCCAAGCCCCTGACATTCCAAGATACAATCTTCATCAACCACACCCTCACCCGTCCACCCTCCACTCCACTTCCTAGTACCCCCCCACCAGCCGAAACCACTCCCTCCTCCTTTCCCCTATTTTTTGACACCCTCTTACCTTTCCCTGCTCTCGAAAGCACACTAAACATATTATGATTTTCCCCAATTTAAGACCAATATCCTTCCCTATCCCCCAAACATCCTCCACCGCCACCTCCTCATCTCCAAGCAAAACCACCGAGTGTTTCCAATCATTATTAACAGAATCTGAAGAAGAGGCCTCATCAGAGTCACCCTTAGACACAACTTCTACCACTCGATGGACATGGTTAGACCCTTGCCGCTTACAAACTATCTTTTTCAAATCATGTAACATTGCTGAATGGTCCTTGCTAGGTAACACGCCACCTTTTTCTTGGATTGCTTCCCCCCGAATGGACCTCACCTCCGGCGAAAAGGAGCGCCAGCGTGATAGCTCGTAGATGTACCGCGAACGATCACCTCTCTCTCTCTGTCGCTCGCTTTTATCAATCGCTCTTTTCTTAATTTTTATCTTTGTTCTCCTCTCTATTTCTTTAAAAATAACAAATCAAATAAAATAGGTAATATGTACAAGAGATACAATTACCAAAAGGTACAAAGTTGGACACATTAAGAGACAACGGGCAAATAATACCAATTACAAATACAAATTCTACCCAAAGGAAATACAAGATAACTAAAGAGAACATGATTAGAGAGAAACAAATTTAAATCTTTAAGTTAAGGAAAATCAAGAATTAAGGAAAGTCAGTAATACAAATTAAATACCTTCTACCCAAAAAATGCAACAAAATAGAAACAAATTTAAAACTACGAATTAAGAAAAATCACAAATAACCTACTATCCAAAGAATACGACTAAAGAGAAACACATTTAAAACTGAAAATTAAGTAAAATCACAAATTAATAAAATCAAGAATGATAATAACAAATACAATTGCTTCCCAAAGAAAAAAATCCATCACTAGTCCATCTTAAAACTATTTTTTTTAATTAAAAAAAATCCACGTGTTACCAGTCTTATAAAAAGCCTTATAAGGAGCAACGTGCTGGTCAAAATGGGTTGGGCGTTATCGCGGGAGGAAGAAGCGGTTTAGGATGGGTTTGGGCTGTCGATTTCGGGTTTGGAAATTACTACTGTTGAAAACCACAACCGACCCATATGTTAGGAATTAGGATAGAATGTGTCTTGTAAATGTATGGGCCAACCTAGTTAGGCCCAAATAATTTCATTATTTTTCAACCCAACCCAACACAAACAATTTTTAGTATAAATAAATACTAAAATTACCAACTCCCAAACCCTAGTTTCATTCTTGAAGTTGTGGCTGTTTCTCTCTCTTATCCAGTTCACTGCTTATTAATCATGGTTGTTTTGTGTGGTGATTCCCTTCTTGTCACTTTTATTTATTCAACAATACACTAAAAGGCCAAACCAACATAAAATATTCTTCCATTCCCCTTGTAATTTCTGGAACATGATGAAATGTTTGTATCTACACCGGATCTATCTTCATGCACATAAACTTGAATTTCTTCTATATAGATATACATTGTATTGTAACTCAATATTTTTTTCTTGTATGACTTGAGATATTCTGGATCTAGGTTGTAACCCGAATGAAACCACCCGTCTGACCCTTAACCCAACGGAACTGCCGCCCGCAAAAACTGAAGCTGAAAATGGATGGCAGTGGAGTGGTGTTTGCAGCCCGTCAGTTTGGTTGGTTTTGGATTTTGAACCCGAACCCCGTTCAGAGCCGTCCTCTGTCCAGGCCTACCTCTACTACAAAATTTCAACACAAAGTCAATATAGATAAGTTTCCTCTTTTTTCTTCTTTTTTATTTTAACTTAATATTTTTTTGGTGGTGATTTTAACTTCTTTATATGATTCAATAGTTGTTGTTGCTGTTAGATTAAATAGTTGATGATGTGTGTGATTGGATTCTATAGTTTTATGTTCAATACTCTGGATGTATATAAATTCTGATGTGTATTATACTGCTTCGAGTGAAATATTGTTTTAGAAATATTTGCTTTTTATAAAATTTTATTTGGGATATCACCATTTGTGAGGTGAAGGATTAGTCTTAATCTCAATTTAAGTGGGTGTATTATGTTGGTTTAAATTGATTGCATCACTGGTGATATTTTTGTTGCACTTTCCAAAGTCAGTCTGGTCACCGCTAGTTTGCAAAGGCAGACTAGTGTTATTTGCATTCCCATAATTAATAAATTGGTTGCTTACCAAGGAGCACTTGGAAGAAATAGCTGCAGTTGACTTGTTATTAGGATATGGGCAACTCATATCAAACTGGCGGCTAATCGTCGAAACAACAAAATCCGGACCATATTATGCTGTCCCCAAGTTAACACCTTTATGGTTATCTTCATCTATCTTTGCACTCTCTGGGTTTAGATGTGTTCTATTTGGAACACATGGGTCTGAAGAGCTTTCTGGAATATTCCAGTATTGTAACATCGCCATGCAAATACTAGAGTACAAAGGTCTATGTTGCACAGAATCATAAAGCACTTGCATAACTTACGAACATCATTCTGATTGTAGTACTTATGACAAAACTCGACACTGTTGACATTTAGCCTGCAATCGTAAATGACTTTACATTAAAACCTCAAAATTAGTAAGTGCAGCTACATTGAAAATAATGACCAAAAGTAAAAAGAATAGGAGAACGAAATCAAAGGGAAGAAAATATAACTAGACTCTGAATTTCATTAACTTCCAAGTAAAGCACATTTATCCGACATAACAAATGAAGGAGCTAAAGAAACTCAACAGATTTTGAATTTACACAAGTAAGTGGTCACAAGTACCCATACAAATCATTTCCAAATGTTTCAGCCCCTTTAAGAGATGTTCCACGTGCAACATTTGGAACATCTCTTAAAGGGGCTGAAACATTTGGAAAATATTTGTACGGGAAGCTTTTCATGGGTACTTGCGACCACTTACTTGTGTATGTTCAAAATATGTTGTGTTTCTTTAACTCCTTCATTTGTTATACCGGATAAATGTGCTTTACTTGAAAGTTAATGAAATTCAGAGTCCAATTATATTTTCTTCCCTTAGACTTAAATTTATGCTTTGATTTTGTTCTCTTATTCTTTTTACTTTTGGCCATTATTTTCGATGTAGCTGCACTTACTAATTTTGAGGTTTTAACGTAATGGCGATGCTACAATACTGGAATATTTTAGAAATCACTTCACACCTATGTGTTCCAAACGGAAAACATCTAAACGCAGAGAGTGCAAAGAGAGATGAAGATAACCATAAAGGTGTTAACTTGGGGAAAGCATAATATGGTCTGGATTCTGTTGTTTCGACGATTAACCACCAGTCTGATATGAGTTGCCAAAATCCTGATAACAAGTCAACTGCAACTATTTCTTCCAAGTGCTCCTTAGTAAGCAACCAGTTTATTAATTATGGGAATGCAAATGACACTAGTCTGCCTTTGCAAACTAACGGTGACCAGACTGGCTTTGGAAAGTGCAAAGGAAATATCACTAGTGATTTTTATATATGGGTTGCTCCTATA
>Ga0315915_1003122_pt1 | contig 21106 bp, 12 predicted proteins | sample MpolbnodulesMG_FD_207738 | JGI IMG/M metagenome (GOLD analysis project Ga0315915, IMG submission 207738) | Medicago polymorpha root nodule microbial communities from Los Angeles, California, United States - branched nodules | ecosystem: Host-associated > Plants > Roots > Nodule | place: USA... | reverse complement strand
AGTATAAAATAGCTGGGGGAGTAGAAAACTAATTCAAAGCATTGATACAGTCTGGAACACAATATATATAGCATAGGTATCGCAACAAAACTCATATCCACGGGTACCCGTCTGAACCAAACTTAATTTGACGGGTTTTTTCCGTTATAACTGAGTTTAGGTTTTCTCCGATTTTAAAACACGGATACGGGACGGGTAACAGGGATATAGGTACCCACCCCGAACTCGTACCCAAACCCGTCCCGAAAGTAGAAAATCAATTTATTACCCCTTTTATATAAATAGAAACTCAAACTCTAAATCATTTCACTCACGCGGTTAGAGTCTCAATCATTCAGATAACAATCATTTATCATAATTCTCTCTTTTCACCTTTCATATCTCACACTCTTGACTTCTTTCTTCTCCTTTACCATCGTCAACATCTCTTTGCTGGACAATCCATTACAACATTGCGCTCGAATCTAAAAAATACTTTTATTTTTATTTAAAAAAAATTATCTACTGCAGGATGGGAATGGGGTAGGGATACCCGAACCCGTTGAGGGCGGGGATGAGATTCGATTTATCATTTCCGCTGAGTATGGATAGGATAACGGGTAAGTATATGCAAGTAGGGTATGAAGACGGGAAAGATAAAACTTGTCCTCACCCCGCCCCATCATCATGCCTAAATATAATACCAATAGTGTAAAGAAAATAGACTATAGCTGGTAAACAATTGTTTTTGTTTTTCTGTTCTGGTTCACTCATATTAATCAAAACATAATATTTAATTAAAATATCTATATATCCTCTCTTTTCTTCTATTCATTTCTCCTCAATTAAACCAACAATTACAGATGGCAAATTAAGAAGAAGAAAAAAGAGAGAAGAAAACAATCAGTCCAAACTCTAAACAGAAGTACTGAAGCACATACCATCATCTTCACTCTCAGTTTCATTGTCAGCTTCATCTTCACTAAAATCACACACCTTTTGTTTTACATTCAACCATTTCTTCATCACTGTGGAGGGCCAAAACACCTGCATTAATGAAACCAAATTATAAGGCTTCAACAAATTATATATGTATCCTCATAGAATAGAATAGAAGTTTACAAAGCATGTTGAAGCTTACCTCTGAACGTTTTCCCCTCATTGTTTTCATTGTGCTTCAAGTCAAAATACTGTAACTCAAGTCAAAGCTAAAGCTCTTAAATATGAAAGGTGACAACTTTTAGCCACTATATGTCTTTTAAAATATTTAGGTAAGGTAACTAATTAATTAACTAATATGTCTACACATGTTGTAATAATTAAATTAACAAAACAAAGTGGGACAAGCACTATAGAAAGAAGAAGATCCTAAATAGTATAGAATTGAAAACGACAGAAATGTGTGACGTGACAATTTCAGCAAGATATCCACAACCACAACTTTCTTAAGGACAAAAAGAAAGAACAAAATAGAATACTACTAACGGTCATCACCCAACATAACATTCTGATAATGAAACATAGACAAACATACCCTCAACAGTTGAAACATAGTGAAACAACTAGGCAATAAAAAGAATAGCTATAAAATAATCCAAGTGGCTATTTCTTTCTTTCCTATTACTTTAGAGGAGAGTAATGCAGAAACTAATATCTGCTTCATTAGCAGATTCACCACAGCCACAAAATGTAGATGTTAATACATCAGCAGATGAATAATATCTATTTTCCAATATATTCACTATTCACAGCGATTAGATCAGAGTCAATAGACCGATTATAAATATTATTTTTCAAATTCGTTCAAGCAACTAGCTAATAATTAATGCAGAAAGTAGTATCTACGACAGGATCAGAATAAACTGCTTTCACAAAAATGTAGAAGTTAAAAATACAAATTAGGTGTGCATGGTTTGTTAATGATCCCCACAAAGTAGGAATTCCTCTAACAACTAACGATCTTCAAGATAATTGATTTTACCATCCAAAAAAGATTAGTGACGCAACTTATTTTCCGTTTGTCCTCCATTTCTGAGTAGTTTTCCAATTTATTGTATAGGCGACTAACGAGAGTGTAATTATGATTCAATAATAGATGTGCATGCTGACCGCAGTACACTCAGAAGTCACAACACACGACGGGTATAGAAATTGACAAATTCAGCATAGTTGTTTTTATGGAAAATGCTAAACTTGGCGAATATTACTATCACGACAGTTTCATGATAGTTGTGACATTTTATTTTGATACCTCCTTTTTTCAACCAAATCCGGAGAATACACCTATTCACAGTTAAGTCCATCAACATTTGTGATTTTTCTTTTCGCGAGACATTCCTTCGCACTAAATAGCAATGCAGTTGTTTTATAAAATTGCCCCACAAATTTTAAGCTCTTAGGGATGTAGGGTCAGGTAGCGCACTACATGTGCAGGTAAGAGTTTTGAGTTTTCATCCATCTATTCTATTTTATGTCAAATGGACAAGTAAGTTGGTGGGGGGAATAAGAATAACAGATTGACAAGAAGATAACTCTCTTACTAATTTCTATCAATTTTCAACTTTTTGAACTTAACTGAACAAATACATTAATAATGTTGAAAACTTTTAGTAAAACTGGAATTTAGTGATGATTAGGTAAATGAAAGCATCTTCCTTCCTTATAAATCTTATCATGACCTCGTGGAAAGCCAATGCCAGCGGCAATCCTGTTGGTGTTAGATATTCTTTAACCATAAAGATGAATGTTTATGCATAGGCAATAGATATTTACATAAACAAATCAATTCTTATACTAATAGGATCTACAACATGCTTGATTAGATTCATTTATCTCAATACTTATCTGAAATGATAGATTGGATCTATGAAGCACGGATACCGGACATGACACGGATACTGGCACGCCGACATCATTAATAATTTGAGAAAATCACATAATTCAATGTAATTATATGTGTCCGGACACGGCACATGTCCAACCTCAGAACACGTCTAATCCGAAAAGTGTCTGTGCTTCATAGGATAGGATTGGATCCGTTAATAACTTACTATTGATCACTTAAGTGGTTTCAAGTAATGTAGTAGAAATGTTCTTATCTCAAGACATTCCTTAGTTAAGTCTACTAACATACCAGCTTTATGAGTAAATCTAATGTAACAAAAAGTTTACAAGTCAAAATATAGAAGAGCTCATTACACCCACAACAGATGGGATCAAAACTGTATAATGGTCAACACATATTACAGTTAAAAAAACAGTAATTTGTACACATTTTTCTGTTTTAAACTTCTATTTAACTAATTCATATTCATACTGTTACTCTCAAAAAGTAGGCTTCATAGTTTGTGCTAGCAAACTTGAATTGTTAACTGTGCAACCTCAAAATCAAAATGATAACACCCTGCATAAGAATAAACAAATTGTATTTAGCGAAATCGTATAAACATATCAAATTTAAGTTTTCCTCTTTAACTAAATTAATTAGATATACCTCGGTATACCACAATCTTTTGCTATATATGGTATCTAATATGACTAGTCGTCATTCTCTTTAAGGAAAATCTCAGGATGTACAACTGCACTTGCGAAATTTATAGCTCGTTGTAACTTCCGGTGGTCAATTACTTCAACATCAACTAAGAAGATTGAACTAACTGGTCGATGATCTGAAAGCTGATTTTCTGCACTCTGATATTTAAGTTGCTTTATTCCTTTTCCAAGCCACAATATGCGATCACACCTGCATAATATACTTTGAACAATAAGTGTCAAATTAATGCACTGATAAAATATTCACATGCTTGCACTTACCATGCTGGAGATCTCTTTTTTCCCCCTTCTTGTGTGTCCTCGCCCACATATTTATCTGAGTTAACTTCATACTTGTAAGTAGGTGGGAAGTTTATCAACCCCTCTTTCCATCCTTCAAATACATGTCCCCTACACAACTCATTGCTTAGCTACAAATAAGGTAGCAAATTGCCAATTAGAAATCAAAACATTATTAGGAAAAACCTAAATACGATCGCGAAGTTGAAAAGAAATAAGGTCTAAAAAGTGTTTATAAGTTTATAACTTTTTTATTCTTTTTTACAGAAGTGGCACATGTCACCTTAAAAGCTTATTTTATAAGTTAAATCATGTACAAAATCTAATATGATATATGAAATCAAAGTCTCTCTATTTGTGCTACCTACCAAATTATCGATACACCAAGTCCAATAATGTTGGATGTATATAAAGTCTAATCAGAATCAAATGTAGGTTACTACATAGGCAGATCCTTGTGTGAATGTGGATTAACATCTGAATCCAAGTTTCGTGACAGCACTTGCAACCCCTTTGAAAACTCTAGGATTAGGCCTTGATTAAAATTAGAACACCGTATTGGAGACCAGTAGTTTAGTCCAAATTTCATGATTCTTACCTGATCATAATTCATGAGTTCATCCCACTTCTTCAGAGCTACTCGCTTCCGAACCTCGCCATCCGACATATTGATACGATAATTCAAATCTCCAAACCAGAAAATCTGACTGTTAGCAGAAAGCAATTCGTCAATGAATTCAAGATCTTCATTCACAACACCACTCAAAAAGATGCAAATAAGATGATTGTAATCTGTAGTCCCAAGTAGGTAGCTCGAATGGTGTGAGCTGAGGGACACTGAAGGAGCTTTAAGTAGGAGGTTTAGGGTTTGAACCCTAAAAGCTAACATAACTACTAACATATTAACATGTACCTATCCATATAAAAAAAATATGATAGTAAATGGACAACTTTTTAAATAAAGATAAACTTGCTTACTCGTGCGATGGAATTGTTCGTGGTTGATCTGTATCAAAGACTGATGAAAAGCGAGTGCGTTGTAGAATTTCATGAACATCTGAATTTCTTCTTTGTTCTGCTCCATCTTTCTGACCGGAAGCCAGATGAGAACAAACAAAGCACATGCGTGACTGAAAAACGGACATGCTAACTGAAACAGATCCCTGCATAAGTGATAATTTGTTACCTCATCTACTAAGGTTAACATGAGCATGTTAATATTATAAATAAATCATAAGTGTACACATAAAGTGAGTTTTCCTATGATCAGCATATAAAAATGCAGATTTGATATGCTATCAATAGATTTTAGTCTTTCAATCAAGATCAAATGATTTGAATTTGAAATCTTGTTTATTAAATCAAAATATGAGATATACAATCTTAATCTAATGACCAAGATCTATGACTAAAAGCTTATGTACCAAATGCTGCCTTATTATGGTAAATAGTTTTAAACTCAATCATAGAAAAAGTTGCACTACACCATTACCTTGTTTCCCATGTAACCCATAAGACCAACTCCAACAGGAGAAACTTTCAAATGATGAACATGCCTTCTTAGCTTTCTTTGCACCCAAACAGACACATATATTCCTACCATCTGCTTACTCACAATCCTAACATACTTAGGCTGTGATTTCACACTTCCTATTCCATTCACATCTTTGTCAATAGGTAATTCGAAAAAAGTATCATTTTCTTCATCAGATACATCAGCAAGGGAATCAAATACTTTAGGCACCATTTCTTGTTGATTTTCTCTCCATAACAAATTCAAATTTCCAGAACTTTGGTGTGAACACTTCGTTCCATAACCATACAAGGAAGCACTATCTATCAAGTTCAAGCCAATTCTAGCTGAAATGCTTCGTACTCTACGCAATTTTGGAGTCGAGTCAACATCAGGAATTGCATCCAATGGACGTTCAGGCCAATCAAGTATCGTTTGAAGATCAATGTCATATATTTTCCTCAATTCAAAATTCTTTTCTATACCAATTATGCTTTTCTCTCCCTCCTTTGTTCTAACAGGAGAAGGAGGGGCACTGTAGCTTTTCTGTTTAGTTTCAGGTTCAGAAGATTTGTTTAGAGTTCTCCGAATGATTTCTTCCCATTTTGGGATTGGTTTATTATCCTCTGCTCCAAACACATTTCCAGCATTCAATGGAACCACCTCTTGGAAACTGTAATGAGCAGAACATAAGGATGAACCAACCCTTGTTATTAAGATATTTAAATCACCGTAGAAAAATTTAACATAATAATGATTTAACACTTGTTATTAACACAAATATTTAACTCACTGTAGAAAAATTTGAACTAGAATTATAGGGCTTTACCCCTTGGGGAGCCCTTCCAGAAATTCTCGAAGGCCAAGGATAAACCAAGGCCTAAGAGGGGGTTTGGAAATAGTTTTCAACCAGCAATAGACGCGCCTCGGTTAGAACCTCATTAGCTGCGTCATTGCCCCAAGCGCAAAGATGCTTTCTTACGTAATAAGCTCAGCTTTTTATAATATTTGAAACACATGTTGGTTATGATATCAGCGATGTGGGACATAACATGATAAAATCACAGTGAAATAAATATATGAAACAAACTAACCCAATAATGTAAATATCCGATGGTTCTTCAGTACAAAGCCAGCCCTCAATTTCAAGATCATTACATGGAAGTATTCCAGCAACATTCCAAGTGCCAATTGTTACTCTGAAAATTAAACCATTTATAATGAATTTCATTGATAACTAACTATAAAGTTAAAGACATGTTACATGATCAGATTAACATCAGACCTCACTTCCTTGGTATTTATGTATTGAGCACGCAAAGTTTCTGATTTTCCTCTTCTGTGTCGTTTGATCATCCTGTATCGCTTACAAGATGTATCTGAATCAAAAATATCAAACCATATCACATATATAGTAATTTTCACATAAAATTTCGGATACTTATTAGTTAGTTACATATTAACACATCACTTTAAATTTCCTATCTTTTTTGCAAGGAACATTTCAGCTACGTATTTGCATCATAAATACCAACAAGTAATGTTTACTATCTTAAGATTCATTCTAGATTTCATATCAAGCTACCATTTTTTTTTTTAAGGAATCAAGCTAGCATTCTTAGAAGGTCCTTAAGAGAAAAGAGTACATATGCACACAATGAGACAATCTTAAATAAATAAATTTAGCAAAAAGTCTTTTTTTCTTTCAACCATCTCATTTAATTTACACCGACAGATCATTGCAAATAAATAAAGTATCGTCTGATGTTTGACATGGGAATATGGATTGTGTCCTTTGTGGAACACATTTATTTAGAATTTCTTATACAAATGGCCACAGAAATTTCACACTACTCCCTCTATTCCATTTTATATGTTATTTTAGCAAAAATACTTATATTTTTTATTTTACAATAAAGTAATAATTTTTCTTCTTTTTATACCCTTAGGCTTTAACTATTATTAATATTCTTGTTTATCAAAAAAAAATTCAACTTAATTAAATGAAAGATAGTAAATGGTGTATTTTTTTAAAATCTATGAATATTCCTCAACTCTCACCGTAATTGTTGCACTTATTTTACATTGATTAAGAAAAAGAATAATATATATATAAGTAAGAAAATATTATAAATGAAAGAAAATAGTAATTTTACCAAATTAACCCTATCTTATTAGTTATATGTGTGTTCACACTACTACCTTAAGTGTAAAGTAAAAAAATTGATTTGGAATTAACGTGCATAATGTTAATTAGGCTTAATTGCAATTTTGTTCATTCTAGTTTATTAAATTTATGAAAATAGTCATCCTTTTTTTAAATAAAACTTGTTTGTCCTCTATTTTCACATATGTTGCAATTTTGATCATAACTCATGTATTTTGCTTTAAAAATGGTGACTTTTGGCGAATTTTAGTCTCAAGAATAATATTTTCTCTTTAGACTCAACATCAGGGCAATGAATCACTTTTTTTAACTCCAAAGTTCACCATTTTTAAGGTTAAAAATATGAGTTGCAACCAAAATTACAACATATATGAAAATAGAGGAACCAAAAAGTTTAAATTTAAAAATGGATGACTATATTTGTGTGTTTGATAAAATAGACGACTAAAAATGAAATCAAAGCATTGGCATTTGAGATGGTCTAAAACACAAAATATACATTAAACATGACATCAATGGTTGTATACAAAAAAATTGACATGGAAGCCTATAAAGGTTTAAATAAATATTAATTTTAAAATTTCTTCTTTGCAAACTAATAAAACAGGACAATCAGAGTTATCATAAACATATCTCAGTTGATAGAGACGGTGCATTATAATAAACAAGGATCCACATTCGAACTTCGAACTTTCCACTTATTTCTTTTAAAGTTGAATTTACTAGACTACTTAAAAAAAGGACATTCACAACAGCTCCATAGGTAATACTAATAATTACCAACAATATTATCATAGATCGTTTTAAAAAAGAAAACTGCATAAAGAAACAATTATTTTTTCTGATTACTCTTATTAATCAAAACAGAATATTTAATTAAAATATCTATATCCTCTCTTTTCTTCTATTCCTTTCTCATCAATTAAACTAACTACTACAGAGCAATATGCATGCAAATTGGAAGAACAAAAAAAGGAAGAAGAAAAAAGAGAGAAGAAAACAATCAGTCTAAACAGAAATAAGAATCTATAGTAAATGCTGAAGTTCATACCCTCATCTTCACTCTCAGTTTCAGTGTCAGCTTCATCTTCACTAAAATCACACACCTTTTGCTTTATATTCAACCATTTCTTCATCACTATGGAGGGCCAAAACACCTGCATTAATCAAACCAAATGATAAAGTTTTAAAAAAATGCAGCTGATATTTATTTGTATATCCTCATAACATAGAAGTTTACAGAGCATGTTAAGGTTAAAGTTTACCTCTGAACGTTTTCCTTTCCTTGCTTTCATTGCACTTCAAGTCAAAATACTCAAAAGTACTTGCTTACTGTGCCATACTTTCAAAGCTCAAGCTTTTAAATATGGAAGCTGACAAATTAATAGGTAGCTAATAAGTAACTAACAAATAGGTTTAGGTCCTCTCAGATTGTAACAATTAATAAAACAAAGTTGCAGTTATTAATTATTATATAAAAAGTTGGAGTTGTTTAAATGCACTATAGAAAGGAGATCCTAATAGAACAAATAGAAAAGGACATGCGAATGTGTGACATGACAATTTCACCAAAGATATCCACAACCACAACTTTCATAATAATGGTCCCAACAAATCACAACATTCTCATAATAAAACACGGGCAAAAGAAAGTTCAACAATAAATTTCGTTTTCAAGAGAGAAAGATTTCTAAATGATAAATCGGTGAATCAATGCCAAAAAACAGAAATGTTCATTACAATCAACTAGCTAATAAAAAAAATATAGTTACATTATAAATAATCCAAATGGCTATTTTCTTCTATTAATTTAGAGCAATAATACACAAACTAATATCTACTTCATTAGTAGAATCACTACAGCCACAAAATGTAGATGTCAATACATCAGAAGCCACACCAAAACTAATGAATAGTAGGCAATTTTTTCTCTATATTCATAACATACCAAATTCATATTATTTTTCACAATTAACAAAAAATAGTGTAATTCATAAAATAATTCAAATGGGTATTGTCTCCTATTTTTGTTCCTGTTTAGAATAATAATGCATAAACTAATATGTACTACAGTAGCAGAATTAATTGCTGCCACACAAAATATGGAAGTGAATACATCAGCAGAAACCAAAACAGAAATTGATGACGAGTGGTGGCCAAAAAGAATAGATACTTACAAATCAAGTATCAAGTGTGTAAGATTTAGCATTGATCCCCACAATGGAGAATGGAGAAGTTTCCCTAACTAGTAAAGATCTTATAATATAAATAAGAACCGGATTTGAGACTTTATAAATGGATGATTAGCTCAAAGAGGCGTTTATATGAGTACATTTTTTTTTTTATAAACACATATTTCACATATATTAAGAAAAAGTTGACAACGTAATTAATATTTTGCGCGTGATACTATTCTTTTTATATAACAAAAGTTTAGATGAGCTGGACTTTGAGGACTCACTAGAGTCATGACAGATCTCAAAGTTTAAGGATTATTTTTATTGTATACAATTTTTTTCATATAAGTTGGACTTTGGTGGCTTATAAGGGTTAGGCAGGTTCAAAGAGCGCTTACACTCTACCCATCAAAGAGGCCCACATATAGACAACGGAAGTTAAACTCAGGAACTTGTAAGTGAATCGACTTTTTATCAACTAAGTCAATCTTCATTGATTGTGTATGACTATTATTAAATCACTCTTTATGTATAGATGTATAAAATATTTATTTTTCATATTTCAAAACAAATTAGTAGTATTAATCATAGTTATATATATTTGGAAAGAACAAAATTTGGAAAGAACAAAAAGAATAAATGTATCTAATATATAATTAAGAACCTGGGAAGTATAAGCAAATGTTTTTTCAGGAAGAAAATGTTGGTGGTTATTTGTTGGAAATTTCTAAAACTCATACATAAAAGGACAACCGTGAGATTTCAAGTAAAGATGTTCAAATTAACAACATCGACATTAATAGTTGAGTTGGGTCTTACGGACGGTTCAATTATTAATATTAGTGTAGGTCGGTAGACAAGTATTCTCTTCTATTTTTCCCTCTATTTCTCTTCTAGTAAAAACGGATATAGAATTGACAGCCTCAGCAGCATATTTGTTTTATTAAATTGACCCACAAAACTGAATGATGATTTAACAAAGTGAGGCCATGTCGGGCAAACGCACTATATGTGAAGGTAACAGTGTTGAAAGCATGCATCCATCTAAAATCTATTCTATTTTATATCAAATGGACAAGCAAGTTGGTGGGGAATAACAACTCGATCATGTGTTTCAACTTTAAATACTTATTTTAACTTAACAAACACATTAATAATGTTAAAAACTTTTGGTAAAACTGGAATTTATCGAGTGATGATCAATAAATGACAGCAACTTCCTTCCTAGTAAATATTATCTTGGCAACGTGGAGTTTTTAATGTTAATGGCGACAACAATCATGTTAGTGTTAGATATTATTTAACTATAAACATGAATATTTATGGACAACCCAAATAAATAAACAAATCATTTCTTATACTTATAGGATCTACACTGTTTTGGATTGAATTGGATTCATAGATATGTGGAATGCAAATACAAAAGTAATAATCGATCTCAAACAATCGATGAATAAAGTAAGTCACAAAGTAATTAGTGGCTTTGTGAATCTTCCTCAACCAAATCCTCGAGTTATCGTTGAAGCTTTCAAACACTACAACCCAGTTGTAGGATTATACGAAAATAACATCCGACAGGGTGTATTTCTCGGAATTTGCGATCAACTTAATAACTCAAACTAGTCCAGGAGCCAGCCATAAAATACGGTACAACACTACAGACATGAAGAGAAATTGAGATTATAATAGTGCACTATTGTCGATTTATTTGTTTTTTTTTCAAAATAATTAACAACAATTTACGATTTCAAACAGTTGCCGATAATCATTTACCAAAGCTTCATCAGTTTTTTTTATCACATATTACACGTTGATACATCTCACGCACCAAACCGATTATTGCCACGCAACTTTAGTACACAAAAATAAACACCAGAATGAAGGTGATGTATTTTAAATTGTGAGGGAGTAGCTTCACATAGATACATTCAACTCAAATTTAGGGCAACATAAAGCACCAATTTCGACCCCAAATTACTGACAACACTACGTTTAACATCTTCATTTACTCCCTAAACTACGGTGATGTTTTCTCAACTCAACAGAATGTTTACACACAACAAAATGAAGATGTGTTTTCATGTCATGGAAAAAAGTGATGGACATCCATAGTAGTGTGAATGATAAACAAGTTAAGCAAAATACATTTCTTTGAAAAACTTCTAGCCTCAACTTCATTGCCCACAACAACAATCTTTGAAATTCAGCCAGCTGTGGCTACAGAGTGATCACATTATGGTACAACGGCTCCTCTCTTCAGCTGGTTGTGAGTTTACTTGCTGGAACCTCTGTGACTCGGATGGATTGTATGTGAATTCCGATGTATCCAGCCCATACTGCAGAAGGAGCACCATTGGTGTCAGATAGTCATACACAATGCAATAATTATTTTACAAAACACAAGAATAATAATGTGACCCTTTCAATAGTCTCATGCAACAATCAGAGATAGTCCTAAATAGAGCTATGTAAATAGTAAATAGACATTTATTGTGAAAATACCAATGCAAAAAGGATGGCAAATAGACTGTTATTGTGAAAATACCAATGCAAAAAGGACATCATGCTTTACATGACACGAAAAACAAAGTATAATCAGGTTTAGCCATTCATTATAGACATGAAATCATCAGAATGATCAAAATACTTCTTAATGATTTGCTATGAAGCTCAGATACTTTATACAACATGGGTGCCATATGGCCCAGATACTAACTACTTAAATCCAACATATGGAAAAAGTTGTCCTTATACGGTTTGGCCAATTCTCACCTCTTCAGCTACTTTTTGGGTTGAATTAGGCATAAACTAGTCCCTATAAAAATAGCAGCCAGACACCGACACGCCGACACCGATAATAATCTGAGAAAATGACATAATTCAGTGAAATCATATGTGTTGGTGTCGGACACTGACGTGTGTCCGACACCGGGACACACCTAATCCGAGGAGTGTCCGTGCTTCATAGGATAAAGTGCATATGGGCATGTGCATGGGACATTCAAGATGAACCTTAGGCGGAAGGTAGATCGGAGGGAGACACTGCAAATGGAGGTATCATACTAGATACTCCAAAGATGGAGGAACACGGTGGAAACCAGGAAATCATAAAGGAAAACGGTTCCCAAAAAAAGTGTGCTGATGGACAGCGAGTCCACTGAGTAGGCATAAATTAAGATTTTTTCGTTAGGATCTGAATACTATCTTTGAATTTGGACTATAGGCCTAATCTCTACGTGATGTGGAATCTCAACACTCTCCCTCACAAACAAGACTACAACACATTTGGTGTGTGGACAAATGCAAGTGAAATAATACGAATTACAAGAGATATGTTATGCAAAATTTATAAAAGTATAAACATATAATTCAAATGCATATATTTGTAAAGAAACATTGATATTTTCATAATATTTGATGATCAGAACTTACAACAAGACATGCGATCATAACAAAAAAACATAAAAACATATCTTCTCTTATCCATATAAGAAATTTATTTGTTTAATTCTAAATATGTCACAAATGTATCTTTCAATAACCAGTGTCAAAATGTTGCACAAAAGCATCACTAGTCCTATTTAAAACAAGTCTTGCACACTCTATTCAGGTGCTTTATGCTTACTTCATATACCAAGAGAAGAGACAATTCTGTCAATTCAAACATTCGATCACCACCATCCTCAAATTGATCATGTAGATTTCCACTAACATCCCACAACCAAGTCAAGTCACTATTTTTTTTATTTCCTCAAAGAATGAATAGAGTACGTATTCCCATTTTCTCACAACATGATGAATAATGAGCCTAATCCCCCATTATTTGATATGAAATTATGTTACTAAAGACAAACACTAGTACCTATTTCCACATGTGCTATACTTTTGATACTGACCAAACAAGGAAATAAATCGTGAAATGTACCGAATCTGAAAAACTAATCCCAAGATTAAGATATGATGTTATGTCCTAAGATATTGTTTTGTAGGCTAAAATATTATGATATATTTTTCATATATTCTACAAGGTCAGACTATTGCAAGTTCCCAAGGGCCAACAGTTTATCACTAGCTTTTAAAAGTATTCTCGAGAAGGTGAGCCAGTGGATGGGAATCTTCTGGGGAAGGAAAGAAATACACATTTACATTTGTTATGGAGAAAGAAAAGTGAATCATTAACCTCTTTGGCCCAAAAGGGCTTCACCACTGATTATAATAGCACCACAAACTAAAACTTAAGACAAACAAATGAAAAATTCTCAACACAAGAATAATAAATAAAGTGAACTACAGAGACAAAAGATTGCACCTTCTCCCTCATCCTTGTACTCCATGCATCATTTCTGCTGGAACGTGGATCAGTTGTGCCTGTAACTGGTACACCTGGTGCAGGTCCTGCTGGTCTATTGAGCAAAGGCTGACGGACTTGCTGCCTTGGATTAATGAACTCTTCATCACTATCGTAATCTACTGGCCTATTTGCAGCCCGGACAATAAGGGCTAATATGAAAAGAAGTGCCTACAATTCCATAAGCATAACAATTGGCACATCACATTCACATAATACAACTATTAAAAAAATTATATTGCTGTGTGCCTCTCCAAAATCCTGGTGGTGGGTAAGTATACGGTGAGAGGAAACTTTTTTAATACAGTAAAATATTTTTGAAACATCAGAGTAATACTAAATTAAACGAAAGATATGTTAAGGGCAAGGCACTTTGTTTCCAAGACATTTGAATATCAAAGCTGAAGACAAGACAACTGAATTACACATTATATTATGCCTATTTTAACTTTATATTTACTCCCTTAACCATTTTATCTTCTTCTTTCTGCTTTCTCAGAATTGATTAATAAATATTTTTTCTTCAACACTTCCCTGTGAAACTATATCCTTATGATTTCACTTTTGATCGATAGAACATACTACCAAAACTCAAAAGCATGGCCAAAAAATTCATTTACTAAAAGTTGACTCCGGTGTAATGACTACCAGCATGTTAGTTACAATCAACTTGGCAGTATGGGAGGTGTTTCTATCAATTAAAAAAATAGTCAACTTCTCCGATCATGAATTCAAACATATGCAGAATAAGTTATTAGTTCTTAGCCTATTTTCAATCACAACGGTTCTTGCTTACCTCAAAGATAACAATCCCAAGGGCAACCCATTTCACAATAGTCCAGTTCTCTCTCAGAAAGTTATAAAGCATATCAAAATCTCCAGTTTTGTCCCTTGGAATTTCCTGAAAAGAAGATAATTATAAGATGGAAAATATAACTTCTAGTACTTCATATCATAAAATACCAGTGACAACTTACCTCTTTCCAGTTTTTGTCAAAAAATATAAAGGCTGCACATCCAAGCTCTACTAAGATCAACAAGACCACCAAAATTGAATACTTTGTTGGATTAAGAAAAACTAAAATAACAATTCCTATAAGATTAATGCATGCACACAGTTAAACACAAACACACACATAGAGGGAGAGAAGATGGAAAAGATGCTTAAACTCATGCTTTTGGATATTAGTAGAAACTTTAAGAACACAATAAATATGTTAGATCATAGCATAAGACATTCTAGAAGGATACACAGCTCAGGCAGCAACCATTCCGTGTCATAGATGCAATACAACCAAAACAAGAAATGACAAAGAGAACTGCCCCAACTCCAATGAATAAGTAAATAAACCTGCCAAACATGAAATACACAATCAGCTTAAGCAAGTGAGAAGATAAAATAGTATGCGATGTATATTAAAGTAACAATTGTGGTGAATATAACCCATTAGGGCGAACTCAGACAGAAAGTATCAAGACAAAAAAAAATACATGTGACGTTTTGCACATGACTGTCTCTTGTAAAACAAATACAAAGGTGTCACTTGTAGGTCTGATAACAACTACACATCGAAGAAATAGATGTTTTTTCCAACCCACATCCAGTGTGTAGTGTATACCAATATATGGACCGTAAATAAAGTAATTTCATTTGAAGTTTTTTATTTCAACACTAGCAACAATAAGTACTTCATCAATTACACCAAATAATGAAGCGTGCTTCCGACTATAGCACAACTACATTCAATTGGCATTGGAAGATCTCCACATATCTGCTTACAATAGAAATATTAAAATACAGGTCATATCACTAACGCTAACTGTAAATGCCTGATTCCTATGACCTAAGTGAATCTTGCAGGAAAGCCCAAATGCATTGTACCCATTATTTTTCCAAAGAAAGTTGGAGTAGTTTTTGCTTTAAATTGAAAGAACTTTAATCATATAGATGCAATTCTGAATAATTTTGAAACAACCCCCTATCCCATTAGCACAGGCACAAATTACTTCATTAAATAAAGCAAAGCAAACCAATGCAGCAACGAACTCTAATGAAAACAAAAGGTATAATTGTTTACTGTAAACTCTACGAGCAATCAACTCAATGCATATTTCTCAATCAATACGCCCCAAAAACAGGCAAGAAAGTAAAAGCATTCATACCAAGCCTTGGGCAAATTATCAAAAATGTTGTCCGAAAGAGGCAACGCCATAAGCATAGGTCGGCCAAGTTGAACTAGAGTTTGATCATCACTGACAGCAGAAAGAGTCATAGAATTATCCGAAGCTCTACTGAATTCAACCAGCAGATAAATCCCATACCCCACCATTGCCAGACCCGTAATGGTCAGTATGAAGTTCAAAAGCTTCAATAGACATTCCCAGCAACCCCTACAAGCCATCCTCCTCTACTCACAATGTCACTTGAATCCTTCAATCAAAATCAAAACAGTTTCCAATGCACAATATCTTTTCTCTGCACAAAAGACATGAAATGAAAGGCACCAAAACATTAAAAGCATGGTCTTTTGATATACACATGAATTTAAACATCATGGATTCTATAAGACAATTGGCCTATGTCAATCCTAACCTTAATTTCGTCAAATTAAGAAACTCAGTAGAAAAATCTTGGGAAAAATGATGGGTGACTTAAAGCATTCATTTTTATGAATATTAAGAAAATCCCCAATTCTTTTTAATTGATCATGTTGTTTTTTAATACAATTACCATAATTTCCTATAAAATCTAGCTCAGAAAATCATTGAGAATTCATCAAATAAAAAAGAAATAAATTGATTAAATAAAAAATAAAACAGGCAAGGTTTTGAAGAAAAAAGTGGTAAGAAAATTGAAAATGTGAAAATAAGTATGATTGATAGAAGGTAGAATTACTTACAAATTAGAATGGATGATTTCTACGATTGTTGAATTGCGAAGTTGAAATTTTTGGGATCAGTGAAAAGAAAACCAAACAGGAAAAAGAAACGATGATGACTGGAAAGGAATGAATGTGTGGATTGGAAGGACTAAATGACATTAATACCCTTATCCTATACGCGTTTCTCACAACTAAAAAACGTTATGTTTTCGATGTCGTTTCTGGGACACGTAAGGAATTTCAAACTTTACCATTTTCGGTGTGTCTACTTAAAAAAAAAAATGTGTTATTTGAACAACCAATTCGATTAACAACTTATATGACAACCATAATTTAGAAAGAAAAAGTAAGTATTTGTATGGAAACCAAAGCAATAGAGAGAGTAAAAAATAATGTGAGTATGAGAGAAAAAGTTGTCACTAAATAAATGTTCAAATATCATTTCTCAAAGTCAGATAGTTGTTTCAGTAAACAAACAGAGTCATGAATCTAAGGATGTTGTCGCACGGTTACAACTCTAAAAAATCATTATTTCACCATTTTAATTAATTAAAAATAAAAAAACCTTATGATGGTTTATTCCTTTGGAGTTTCTCGGGTTTTATTTCCGGTTCGGATGATATTGTGTTACGTGAGCTATCTACTATCTATTATGGAATGATCATGGCAAAAGATTTGGGTTATGTAGAACGAACTTGCTTGCTATTCAAATTCTCTTGCTTGTATCAACTTTATAAATGGCCCATTGAGAGGTACCATATTTATGTTGTTCTCATCCAAGACATAAAACAAATGTTTCAACAACCCAATGTAACGTTTTCTCACACTCGTAGAGAGGGAAACTATTGTACAAACTACATGGCAAAGCTTGGAGCTTCTTCTAATATGGAGCTTCTTCTTCATGATGTCCCCTATTGGTCTTGTTAATCTTCTAAGTAGTGATGTTGCTGGCACTTTGTTCTTAGGAAATAGTTAGCATGTTTTTTCTTTTCTGTTTTGATTTTCTAGCCTTTATCATTTTAACAAAAAAAGAATGAGTTACACCCCAAATAAATCCACTTACACAAAAAAAAAATTGAAATTTAATCATAATACAAAGGCTTAATTGCATATTTTGCCTCCCAAATTTATCAATAGTGCAATTTTAGCCCCCATATTTAAAATGAGTGATTTTGGCCTACAAGATTACCCTCTTTCTGAATTTGTAGTCCCCCACTCCAATTTTGCGCTTAGTTCGAAATTTTAATGATGTGGCGTCCTTGTTTCTGACCACATTAAGATATTAATAATTAAAATATCCTTGTTATATGGCTTCAAGGCTCGTTTAAATTCTTCTCTACCACGATGTCAAGGACCCCAGACTGAATTAATTGATCATGCATGCATATAGGAGACTCCACATGTTTTCAAATAATAGCAAAATCTCCATCTCTCAAATAGGTTGTTTAGACTTGGTTTAGTGCTCCTAATTTTTGCACCTAATCAAACATACGTGCCTTTCATTTCCCCTCAAAATGTCTATTCTTTGTTGCTTTGCTTCTATCAATTTTGCACACAGGTTTAAATATCCGGACCAAATCCACTAAACTTTGAAATAACCCTAAACAAAATAAAAGTTGAGGCTTTTGTATTACGAATCTCTAAAATTCAAGATAACCTTGATTAAAAAGTCACAAATAAATTGGAAAGTAGTAGAGGGTAATGATTGAAGAATGAATTTGGAGTAATTGTGTTGTGTTTGTGTGTGTGCAAGAACATGTTGAGTCTTCCTTGTTGCTTAGTTTTATTTTTTTTTCTTTCTATTTTTTTCTAATTTTTAATATCCATTGTGGTCAAATGATAAGGATGGAGTGGGAGCTACGAAATCAACAAAAAGGTAAATTTTCCTTAAAAAAAAAAAAAAAAAGGTAAATTTTTGGGGTCAAATTCGTTCATTTTTTACTCGAGTAGTCAAAACCGTACAATTGATAAATTTGGAGATTAAAAGTGCAATTAAGTCTAATACAAAAATGTCCTTGGTAAAATAATACAACTTTGTAACAAACGTTTTCTCTTTTCCCTTTATCTCTTTTTTGAGCCGTCACCAAAACCCTAGTTTTTTCTCCTTCATCCATTAAGAAGGGTGATTTAGGGTCAATTTTTGACCCAAAATCACCCCTCTAACTCGTTTTTCTCTTTCCCTTTTATTAAAATAAGTGATTTTCACATCTATTTTGTTTTTTATTTTGTGATTTCGTCGTCTTCGTGCGACGTTGTTTTGTTCGTCATCTTTGTGCGACGTTGTTTGTTTTTCTTGTTTCTCTCAGGTATTTGATCGGCTCAGATTGTCAGATCAGCTTCGATCTAGTGCAGATCTAATCAATGATTTTTGCGTCATCCACATTGCAGATCCGGAGATATGGTTATTTCGGAGATTTAAATATAGTCATATGTGTAGGCATTTGTACCTTGCCGTTTATGCTATTAACATGATGTTGTGAGCCTGTTCACATATTCAACCTTTTTGTTTTTAACGAAATTGCATTATATCGATGTACTCTATCAATTTGAATGAATGAATATCTTTTATTTTTTCAAAAAAAATGCCCTTGATGGCATAAAAGTTTCAAAAATATTTTAACTTTAACTCTACATCTTTCTCTCAAACATCCATCGAACATAGACAATCTTAATGAATGGTTAAAATTTGAAGTAAAAGGATTTGAATAATATTTCATTGCATAGATAAGTCAACACTTTTATGATTGTTTTATTTTTTTATTTTTGTTTTTGTGCATTTCACGTATAAAATATTTTAACTTTAACTCTACATCTTTCTCTCAAACATCCATCGAACATAGACAATCTTAATGAATGGTTAAAATTTGAAGTAAAAGGATTTGAATAATATTTCATTGCATAGATAAGTCAACACTTTTATGATTGTTTTATTTTTTTATTTTTGTTTTTGTGCATTTCACGTATAAAAAATTTGATATGCAGCCTGTTGATCAAGGATTTCTTGCATTTCATCAACCTTAAAATAGGTAAAACACAACGAAAACAGGATTGCAACGAGTTTAGAAATTCCAATCATTTTTTTAATTACACAAATTTAAATAAAGATACAATGAAATCATGAATGGAATGCAAACCCAAATGCAATCTCATATATATTCACATATCTCTTATTCCTAATTTAAACTGCCTAAAAGCATGTTTGTATGTTACAATTTAATTATAAAAAATTACACATGTCACCTTAAAAGCCAATTTTGTAAGTTAAATCATATACAAAAATTTAATAAGGGTATTTTGGTATGAATATAAAACCTAACTACATCATCGAGGATCAAAGAGTAAATGTTAGAAAATTAAAATCACTTCTCTTTTTCTTTTCTCGCATCAACGTCCTACTAATTATTTTGATGTATCATTTTCAATCAGAAATTAAGTAAAGTTTGATCGAAAATTGCATTATCCAATAATTGAAATAAAGTAAATATTTATCCGTGAAAAAATAATAATAAATAATAGTAAAAGTAAGCAAGACAATTTTACAAGAGAATGATAATTGCAATGTTGTTGAGAGTTCCACCTCGACGATTAAGGGATAGATATTGCACAATTTCTCGACGCATGGAAGCGAAATAGACTGTAGTTTTGGATTCACATTGCCGGGGGTGAAGTGTTTTATGGTGGGTGGCTATGTGACCGACACAATTGGAAGGTTTAGTAAGGTAGGCAAAGAGATCTCCAAAATTCAAAATGGTGTAAAGTATATGCTTAAAGAAGAAAACAATATGGACAAGAGTTGGATTGAGTTCTTGATGTCAAAGAAGACTAGGTTTGTTGTTTGAAACCCTTGTTCAACTTCATCGAGGATGTCGAGTCGTTTGTAATCTCTTGATTTTAAATGTTTAATGTATACCACTTCGTCGGTGGATGAGAAATCATTAAGATCGCAATGGAACACCGGCTAATTCTCCAAGATAGATTTCTGTACATCTCTCCTTGTTTTATCTGAGTCGAATAGCAAGGTACCTTAATTTGCACCACACATAAAATAACTTGTAATGAATTTTAAGAAGAACTTACGAATAGAATTATGGCTTCCGCCGTGGTGGCCTGCACCGGTCCTTTTCACCGGTTGAGCGGTTTTCAAGGGGGGGAAGGGGGCCAAGCAGGGAGCCATATATGGGGGGGGGGGGGGGGGGGAGGGGGGACATT
>Ga0315915_1003121_pt1 | contig 21108 bp, 3 predicted proteins | sample MpolbnodulesMG_FD_207738 | JGI IMG/M metagenome (GOLD analysis project Ga0315915, IMG submission 207738) | Medicago polymorpha root nodule microbial communities from Los Angeles, California, United States - branched nodules | ecosystem: Host-associated > Plants > Roots > Nodule | place: USA... | reverse complement strand
GCTTCTGATGTTCTTGCTTCTGATGACGTGTCTTCAGGAGCTCTTCTTCAGACGCAGTTCTTCAGACTCATTCTTCCAGATGCTTTAAGCTTCAAATAAATTCCTTTGCTCTTGAACTTGTTCAATCAGAATCTCTAAGAATAGTACTTTGATTATGGATCCTGCACACTTGAACAAATTGTTTAGCATATCCAATTGATTATTTTTAATACCTTGTTATTGTCAAAACTCAATAGGTGATTTGTGAAACACCCTTGTTCCAACAATGGTTGCTAGTGATTTCAATGATGTCTGGCATAAGCTTGTTCCGGTAAAAGTTTCAATTTTTGTTTGGCGACTACTTCAAGATAGAATCCCGACAAGAGCAAATTTGGTGAGGCGGCTTGTTCTTCAACCAAATCATAATTTGTGTGCTGCTGGTTGTGATAGTGTCGAGACGACGGATCATCTTTTTCTTCAATGCAATTTATTTAGGAATGTCTGGTATTATTTAATAGGCCATTGGCTTGGAATCTCTTTTGTTTTCCCTGGGTGTATTAAAGAATTTTATCTACAATTTACTCAGTTGGCAGACATGCCTAGAGCTTCATATCATTATCTGAAGGTTATTTGCCTCGCTTCAGTTTGGGCAATATGGAAGGCTAGAAACAACTGTGTCTTCAAAAATGCGGTGATTGATCCTCATATTACTCTTGACAATGTGAAGCGGACTTTCTTTTTATGGCTATCTTCGAATGTTACTCATTTAGCTTTTGGTTTTCATGACAGGTGGCGACATCCTCTACTTTGTATGGGTGTCAGGTAACTGTTTTATTTTGTTTTCGGTGGTGACACTACTTCTATAGGTGTCTGATTGTTGTAACAGATTTTGGGTAATTCACCATTTTAGCACACCTTGTGCAGGGTGAATTTATCCTCCTTTGAGTAATATATTCCATTTTGATTTGTTAAAAAAAAAAAAACATCAAAATCCACTTAAGATAAGGATTTGAAAGAAAAATAAATAAACAAATTGTTCTTGTTATGTGCTTTTGTTAGATTTCTTTTTTAAAAAAATATAATAAAAAATGAAACCCATTTTTCAAATGACAGATTTAAAAAATCCATAAAATAAACAAATTGGAAACCCAGATTCATTCCTGAAATGAATTTAATTCACAGCCATATAAAATAGAAGAAAAAGAAACTTATTTATGAAAATGAGTAGTGAAGGTTAACACTTAACAGATGTTGAATTGCTGATAGTGATTTGTCCGCCACCGACAACGAACCAAATTCTGCACATATGAACTAGAAATTGAACCTGCAAAATAGAATATGTTAGAAAATAACCTAATAAATAACATATGGGGAGGTGTTGTTAAAAAAATAAAACTAAAAATATATGCGGAGGTGACAAAACAGCTATGAATATAATAAACACAAAACATATAACCCAGGAAGAATAACAAAAAAAGTAAAAGAGGAGAGTGTTGTGTTATTCTGAGTAATATGTGCTCTTCATCTATTTATATATTCACACTGAATAAGACAACTCATGCTTTTATAAATTAAGGATTTTAGCTTTTGTAATAAAAAAAATAAAATATAAGGGTTCAAAGAGTAGAAAAAGAGTTATCAAATAAATGAATAATAATAAATAGTAAACGTAGAGTGATTTTAGGAATATGTTTGTGAACAATGGAAGAAGATCAATAATTTGGCAAAGTAAAATTTGGCTTCTGAGGTTGTTTTTTTATAACAACAAAAGTATATTGGTATTGAAAGAGAATGCAGATCATTGAGAATACATCTAATTTTAGAAGATTGTCGAAAGGGTAAAAAATTGAACGAACGGAACTATGTTTTTAAGATCATTTTTAATCTAAAAAGAGACTATGATAATACGCCTAATTCGGGCTAAACAAAAAAGAAATGGGATAAGTGACTCGGAAGTGCATCAGAAAGAGGGAGAAGAGAGAAAGGGTTCTCGATAACTCGAACTCTTTAGCGTGGTTTATGAACTAAGTGGAATTCTCTATTTATATAGAGATTTTGTAACTGAATTTATCTACAAATTATGGGAGTCAATTAGTTCAAAGACTCTTGTGGATAAGATCAAAAAGAAACAAATTCACCGATCAATTCAACAACTATTAGGGATCAAATCATTCTATTTTTAAACACGTTTAATGTGTGTTCTATTTTATGTATGACCTCTGCATTCTATTTTTTTAATATACACAACACATCAAAATCTCATTATTGGTATTTAACTTTGTGGGACTCCATACTCTATTTTAATTTACACAACCTAAGTTAAAATTATGTGTTCTATTAATGTGTATGTTCTATTTTATGTGGGTCTCAGAGTCTATTTTATTAATTCACACTACACTATGTCAAAATCTCTCTACTTTCCAACTTTACACCGATGTTTCAACACATTGTATAAGCAACATGTTGGAACATTGGTGTGATGTTGCAAGAAAAATTGGAAGTTTAGACACCAAGTAATTATACTTTGATCTAATATTGTGTGAATTGAAAAAATAGAGTGTGGGAGTCTCACATAAAATAGAACACACACATTAGTAGTGTTTAAATTGCGGTATTTAATTTTAAATACTTGATATTGATAAAAATAATTATTATTATTATTATTTTTATTCGTGAATATCACTTTCCATAAATTTAGTTTACGGTGGTTGTGATAAGAATAAGAATTTAATTGAATTTCTTATATTTCCTTCATTCAAATCCAATAGTTTGTAACCTCCACTTTTGTGGATTTGTTTTTTTTGATCCTATCCACAAGTGTTGTTGAACTGATTAATGGATAAACTCCATTTTAATCTTATCCATTAGAGGAACTGTTGTCGCAATTTTTGGTAAAACAGTTATAGAATCTCTAAATAAATAGAGGACTCTACTCAGCTCAAAAATTACACCAAAGAGTGTCATTGAGTTGTCGGGAACTCTTTCACTCTTCTCTCTTTCTTGACTTGTGTTGACGAGTCTTTCTTCTCTTCATCTCCTTTTTCTGTCCCTTCTGAATTATGAGCGTTCTTAAGATCATAGTCCTTTTTCGGTTTAACGTCCCTTTGGAATTAAGAATGGTCTTAAAAACATAGTCCCTTCGAGAATATATGTCCCTTCGGAATAAAGAGTACTTATTACTCAGTATATAAAAATTATTTCAATATTTTTCTATTTGAGGAGAAATGTTGGTATCACCATATTTGAGTGGTCGTAGTGCCATATTGATGTTTTGGAGAAATTAAAGTTAGAATGGTGGTAACACCATATTTGAGTGGTCTCAGCACCATAACAGAGTGGTAACAATACCATATTAAAGTGGTTTCAGTATTAAAGAGTGGTCTTAGTACCATATTTGAGGGTGTAAATCTCGAACGGTTTTCTACGGTACAGTAGTTAACCGCACAGTTGTAGCTGAGCTTGTTTTATCCTGGAGACGACGTGGTTGATAGTCTGCCCTGCACAATTTTGGGCAGTGCCACGAAACGTCTTAAAGAGAGCGACATGGTCGTGACTCAACCTAGTAACAACTTCGGTAGATAATAGAATTTGGAAATCCAAAAACAATACAACAAGCTTCACAGTTTACTTTATGAAGATTTATATTACATCAATCCATCATTTGTTGTTTTTAAAAGTCCAACATCGGATAAGAGATGGTCTAACAATGTGTTTATAAGTGGAGGCAATGCTCATTTCATAAGTCGGTTTTGTGGTGTTATGTTAGGTCAACCACAATTTCTAATAGTTATTGCAAAACATTTCAACATAATAAAATGAAAAATGCTAACTGGTACAAAAATATGGATAATCACCTTTAAAAATAGGAGAATGTTAAACAGTGCCCTTAAGGCATTGGTTAAGCAACCAAAACAAGTACTTCTTTCGGTCACTATTATAAGCAAAACTCCACTTTTTAGATACATTGAATAATTAATGTATCTAGTCTTTATTATAGACTGAATACATTAATTATTAAATATATCTAAAATGTGAATTTTTGTTTATAATACTCCCTCCGTTACTTTTTAGATTCATTCAATTAATGATGTATGTAGTCCATATTATGAATCACATACATCATTAATTGAATGAACCTAAAATATAAAATTTGCTTATATTTAGAAACGGAGGGAGCAGTGACTTGGAGAGAGCAACTTTTTATTAAAAGTAGTATAATTATTACTTAATCAAAAGTCAAAACTTATATTTTCAAGACAAATTTTCTATTTATAAATTTCTTAACCATTACCTTGAAGACGCTAGTTAACAATATCATTTAAAATATGGTTTACTCAATTCACGGATGTAGGTGTCCATTAAACATCTTTGTAAATAAAAGGTCATTGTTTTGCAAACTAAGTAAATAAATGGTCGTAGAATATATTCAATGCAGCTGACTCTTTTAGTTTCAGTCAAAGAGGTAATAGGTAGCATCGCTTTTATAACTCTTCAATGCTTCCTACATGGGGTGGAGGGAGTAATTGTTTTTATGAAAAAACATCATGCGATTGTGGACACAACTGCGTCTTGCCATAAATATCAACAATTTAGCATTTCCATTACAAACTTTCCTAATGGAAATCAAAATTGGAGGCCAACCATGATGAAAATTGCAAGGAGCAAAGTGGGTTGCATTTGAAATTGGGGCAGAAAATGCTACTCCCTCCCTCCCTTTAATTAGTTTATAAAAACCACAGCTATTAAGAAAAATTGTTAGAGTAATAAAGTTGTTTTAAATGTGTGTGACTATTTTTAGATTACTCATAATTACTACCTCCGTCCCTAAATATAGAAGCCTTTTGCAAAAATTACGGAAATTAAGAAAGTTGGTTGTAGTATTAAATTTTTATATAATTACTATTGTTTTTATAATTTTATCCTTAAGAGAGAGAGTTAATTTATGTTTTCAACATAATATTTATTGTTGATTGAAGAAAAAGATGCAAAATAAATAAGGGTATGTTGGTAAAGAAATAATTAATGTACTTAAAAACACCAAAGGGGTCTTATAAAAAGGGACAATTGTTTTTCTCAAAAGGGTCTTATAATTAGGGACAGATGTAGTAAATATATATTTAATGTTAACTTTTCATGTACCAAGACAAATATGTATTAACAAAGATTAGACTCCCTCTGGTCACATTTATAAGCAAAAAAACTAATTATTCTGAATACCTAATGTATTTGGTCTGTAATATATATTAAATACATTAAGTATTCAATGAACCTAAAAAGTTGTGTTTTGCTTATAAATCTGACTAGAGGGAGTATTTCGAAAAAGAGTAATCAATGCATCTAGGAATTTGTATATGATATTATAATTAGGAACAAAACATTCTTGTAAACCACTCCCTCCGTCTCACAACATTAGTCGTTTAAGGTTTGTGCACGATTATAAAGGAAATGATAAATTGTGTTGATTTCAATGGTAAAATTAATAGCATTTACTAAAACATCCTTATTAATTGTAGTTAGTGAAGTAGTTAAGTTGGATGAAATTCAATAAATAAGGGTATAATAGTGGAAAAAATTATAAATGCACCATTGGTATTGTAAAGTGACAATTATTTTGAGAAAAAGAAAAAATGCTAAAGAGACAATAATTGTGAGACGGAGGGAGTACCCTATAAAAAGGGAAAGAGTACTTCCCATTTCGATGTCCAACGGGGAGTGAGAGATTTACCGTTCAATTATTACTTTATTCTTGCGTTGAATTTAACAATTTCAAACAAATTAAGAAAATATGATACATAAAATAGTGATTTTACTAATTTACCCTTGTTAACCATTGATATATTGATAAAATCAAGATTCAATCATTTTGGTGGTTAAAAGCAAAGCATCTCCATCTTGTTTTTGTCTATCACTTGTGGTGGCTAAACACTTTCCATTGTTTGGGAATCATTTTGTAATGGGGTTGTCTTTTGCTATTTTGGTTCTTTGTTACTACTATTTTCAAACTGTTGATGTAACTTAATTTTTTCTAGTTTTTCGGCACTCCTTGTGCTTGAAATTTTAGATCGGTGATTTATAATATGTCATTTTAGGTTAAAAAAAACTATTGATATATTTTTTTGGGTTATGTTATTGATACAAAGTTTTTGCTGCAATTTGACAATGATTAATGCTCTCGATGAAATCTGTGCGCTAAATAAGGTGGGTTTTTCCTTCTCAACTAAATTTTCTCCACACACAAAAGTCAATGATCAAATTTTTTTACCACTTTCATATGAGTTCTGAATGTCTTACTACTTGAATCAATCCATTATTGGTATTATTGTTGTATATTTATTATCATTAATACAAAAGATATAATTTGAGAATGATAAACATTGTTAGAGACTTAGAGTAGAATTGAAAGAAAAAAAATCAACTAGAAAGAAATGAAAAATTTAAAGTGACATTCTTTTTTGCATATAATTTTTTCAGTTAAATATGCTTTCAGTCCCTATAAATATACAAACTTTTCATTTTAGTCTCTCAAAAATTTTCCTTCAACTTTTAGTCCCAAAAAAATGTCCATCGCCTATTCCCTACTTTTAAATCAACTCATGTGTATCGTTTGTATTTTTTTTTTTTAATGAAATTGTGCAAAAATGTGAAGAATATAGTACCAACCTCTCCAAAAAAAAATTGAATTGTTTAACATGAATTAAATACGAACTTTTAAGCGTAAAAACATAAAAAATCATATTTTGTTAAAAAAGTTCTAAATACTTTGAAGAAAGATTCTTAAAATATTCTATACATTCTTGTAAAATTTCATTCAGAAATATGAAATTTACACATGAGTTGACTTAAAAGGATAGACCAATAATGGTGATTGAAAAATTTTGGGCGACTAAAAATTGAAGGAAAATTTTAGGAGGAGTAAAACGAAAAATTGGTATATTTATAAGGACTAAAATATATTTGACCCTAATATTTTTGTTTTATGAATGTGACAATTTTTATGAGACAAAATTATTTTTTATAATACAATATACAAAATGCACTATTGTTGAAAGATTGGTAAGGTACTTATTAATAAGTCTGCCAACCTACCTGAAACACACATTGAATGGCAATTAAAGCACAAGAATGGAACACAAAGAAGAGTCAAGAAAAACAATGGAAGAAATATCACCAAATGAAGAAGCAGGTGTTACAAATGAAAGGAGTGCCACTTTTTATCTTTACCATCCATGTTCTTTACTCCAAAAATTCCTTGGAACTTTCTTCAAATGTCTAGGGTTTGAGATTGAAACAAATGAAAAGGAACATGATGAAGTAGAAGCTCATTCAGATGCAGAAGAGGATCTTGGAAGTAATGATGATGGCAAAGTTCTTGCATGTGAAGAACAAAAAGAATGTTCAACGAGTGATGGTCAAAGTTTTGTAAGCTTTTCTCTCTTTTTAATTTTTTTGACTGAATTCTTTCTTTTTAATTTGAGATGATTAAAGTTTTTTTTTTTGTTTTTTGTTTATTTGGGTATTCATTTCTTTCTTATTTCTTCAATGAGTATCATCTTGTAAGTAAAAAAAATGATTAATATGGCAAAACTAAAATGAATAAAAAAAAAATTAAGAGTTTATATTTTTAACACATTTATAATTTATAATTAGTTTAGTTATTTTCCTAAAAAAAAAAAATAGTTTAGTTATTACGACTATTTTAAACAACTAAAATTTGTTAATACTAAATGTTAGTATGTTGGTGAATAGGTGGAATCAACCTTATAGAATCAAGTCATTCAGATTAAGTTTTTGGTAGTAGCTGGGGTTCGAACTCCGGACCTTACATATATTATACATTGTTCTTATCAACTGAGCTAAGCTCACGAGGACTAGTCATTCAGATTAAGTTGTTAATGAGGTTAACACACAAATCATTTAGGAAAATCCAAAATCGAATTTTGGTTCCAACAATCTTTCTCTAGAATATCAGCAAAGTATTCACACATTCTGATTTGTATTTTCTTTTTCTTACAGCAACTTATCAGCACTTTGATAATTAGGAGAGGTGGACCAAGAAGATCAGATCTTAGTAGGGGAAAAGGTCCAGGGATTAATTCAGCATTTCTTTAAATCTCTCTATCATTTCCTATATATGTAGAGTCTTCTTCTATGTAAGAACTTTTGCATGTGTGCTATTTATGCATAACAATGCTCAATAGGGGTGTGCAAAAAGTCATAGGATCTGAAGATTTAAATAGTAAGTTGTTGGGTTTAATTTGATGTATTTGCAGTCTAGTATAACTTCTCTTGCTAAGTCTCATTAAAAAAATTAAAAATATTAGCATTTCCCAAAAGATTAATATAACACCTCTTACTAATAAGGAAATAAATAACCGTTAAATTTTATATGTGGTTTTGAAAGAAAAATAAAATTACAGAAATTCGATTTGAGAGATTTTGACAAAAGGATATCTCAAGACGTACAATAAAATTCGGTTTTGTTGGGTTTTATTTTATTTTGTTGGACCAACCTGTAACTTTTTTAGTTGGATTGATTTGCTCGTATATTTTATTGTTATTTATCTCTTCTCTGATTTTCTCTCCGGTTTTTTTTATAATAGACAAATTGGTCAATCAAAGTTGATGTATTCGGTTCATAATGTAAGCTAAGTACATTAGTTATTAGTTTTTGTTGATTCATTTATTTCTTATAAAAATGACGAGAATGAGTAATGTGTTCTACATGCATAGATATATAAATAACAGCACCATAAAAAATGTCGAAAAGAATTCTTTGAAACTTGATTGGTTTAAAATTTTGAAACTAAGATTGGCTTAGTGAATTCAAGGTAGAAATTTTGGAAGAAAAATATGGACATCTCTCTAAGTAAGCAGATGGATGACTAAGTGAATTCAAGTCAGATTTGCTTAGAGAACTCACAATTTCACTTAGCAACCTATGGTAGTTTAGTGACTTTTTGAGTACAACCACGGGCTGTGGCTATGGTAGGAGACAATTATAGGTCTCATACCGTGCAAGACCTCTTAATTTTATTTTATTTTTTGTTGCAAATTGTTTAGAAACCATTGGATTTACTTTTTTTAAGCTAACGGCATGGATTAATCCAAAAGTTTCTAAACGTTGACATATTAAAATTTGTATTGTTAATAATTATTATGGCATTTGTAGTTTCATTTAAGGGTTTTTCTAGAAGTCACCCATGAAGGTGTCATTTAGAAATTCACATCTTAAGGTGTGATTTCTACTTTTTAGTTATAATTTTGTTAAAAGACACCTTCATAAAAATTAGTTAGTGTCTTTTAGCAAATGCTCATAGAATAACTTGCTAAAAGACACTTTCATAAAATGTGTCTTTTAGCAAAACCCTTCATTTAAAAATGGTGATTTAGTTAATAAACCAAAAATACCGCTGAAAAAATAGTGGAATTACAAGACCGGATTTACACCATATGTACTAAAAAAAAAACTACAAGACCGGATTTTAAAAACGTTATTAATAGTTGTCCTTATATTTTCCCTAAAAAAAAAATTGTCCTAATATTACTAACGAAACGACAACCATTTATGTGTCTCTCTTTCCGTTTTTTTATTGCGCTACCATTTATAAATTATGATCGGTATTTTATATGAAATTTTAATTTTGATTAAAACTATAATTATAAGTACAATTTTTTGCGACTTTCAAATTGTAACAAACCAAAAGAACCATGTTTATCTTTTTTAATAACAACAATAATACAACAAATATAATATAAATTCTTATCTTTTTTAATATCACTAATAATATAATATTAATATGCGAAAAATTGTTTAAAGGGTATAATTAGAATTATAAAAAGTTCAGCAAACAATCTCTACCCCTTCATATATAATATTGATAATATTGTTCCTATTGTAGTGAGATATTTCCTATTTTAATGTGATTTAATTTTTTAATTAAAATAATATTATTCAAGGATAAAATAATAAATAAAATAGTTTAAATTAAGGGTAAAATAGGTCATGAAAAAGTCAGTCCAAAGTCATCTATTTCCAGCCTATTTTCTTCGGGGTTAAATATGTTTTTGGTCCCTATAAATATATCAACTTTTTTGTTTTATCCCTCTAAGAGTTTTCTTCAACTTTTAGTCCCTGTAAAGTTTCTATGAAAATCTTCCAAAGACTAACTTACGTTCTATGATAATCTTACAAAGACTAACTTCCATTCCACGAGATTGTTCCAAAGAACTAAGATTCCGTTTTATATGAGAACCTTCCAAATACTAACTATCGATCTATGACAATCTTCCTAAGACTAACTTCCGTCCTTTAAGAATCTTTATAAGACATGCTTCTGTTCTACGAGAATCTTCCAAATACTAACTATTGTTCTATGATAGTCTTTCAAAGACTAATCTCCGTTCTATGAGAAACTTTTAAAGACTAATTTTTATTCTAATTTCACATAGACTAACTATCATTTTATGAGAATCTTCTAAAGACTAACTATCATTCTAAAAGAATCTTCTAAAGACTAACTTTTATCCTATGTAAATCTTCTAAATATTAACTTCCATTATCTAAGAATCTTCCAATTATGATAAAATTTCAAAGACTAAAATATTGCACGTAATTTTTTCATTAAAATTTAGTTGTAAAAGTTAATATTATTTTATTCAAGAAATTTTTATTAAATTATTGCTTTCCACCATATATGTTATTCTAACATAATAATTTGTCAAAATTGATTGTATAAAGTTAAGTCGTGAGCTTAGCTCAGTTGGTAAAAACAATGCATAATATATGTAAGGTTCGGGGTTCGAACCCCGGTCACCATAAAAAATGTAATAAAATATTGACCATTTAGATTGAAATACTATGTTAATTAAAAAAAAAATTGGATGCAAGTCCATATAAGAATAAAGATGCACATCGACTGTTTCGAAAACAAACTCATTATAATGGTTTAATTAAAATAACTTTTTTTAATGTATTAAAGTGAAATTTAATTTTAGAGAGGTTTAATTAAATTTAAAATTATCAAACTCCATTATAATGTTTTAGCAATTGTAAAAAAAAAATGAATAAAAAGTTTAAAAACTGTTGCCGGGTTTGTAATTTTTTTATGACAATTCCCAATATACCTTTTCCTAAGTTTAATTCCAATTTCCATTCCATTTTTCAAAATTGAAATTTGTGTTTAAATATTAACTTTGGTGGGTCATATTCCTTATACATCATAGTCGTTCATTACCTTTCATCTATATCTAATGGTTTTTAATTAGTTTCCAACAAAAAAAGAGGGTGGGGGTCTCCTACGATAGGAGACCTGTACAGGTCTCCCACCGAAAACAACGCCCCATTTTACCCCCTCCCAAAATTCTATACTAGCAAACATCATAATTCTGATCGGAGAAATGAATGATGAAGATATAAAGCTATAGATTCAAGCTGATTTGCTTACTCACAGCTCGAGTGATTTTATTGCGGAGTGCATTTATCCATCTCTTCTACATAATGTGTATGATCCATCGTTTTTTCAAGATAGAGCTATACTAACACCCAAAAAAGTGATAGTTGATGAGATTTATACTTACATTGTCTTAACTCCAGGTGAAGAAAAGACGTATTTGAGTTGTGATTCTCCCTATTCAAACAACTCAATGGTTGATAGGCCGGATGATGTACATAGACCAAAGTTTTTTAACACAATTAATTCTTTCGCTCTATTATAAGCTTGCCGATCTCTTCTCCACATATGTAATAGGTGTAAGAGTGTTGCAATGAGTAACCTAAAGATGTGATAAAATTGTATGCATTTAAGTAACACTCACCCTGTAATATGCAACAGTATTACAATAATTACAAATGAAGTTTCGAACGTATTACATGTCTCGTATCCTCCTATAATGTAAATAACGAAAAACGGAGCTGAATGGTTTTATTCTGGAACGACCAGATTTCCACACCATAGCAGCCCCACCAGACACAAACAGGAAGGGTTTTTGGACAAAAGCAATTGAATATTTTCAGTATTGTTCATTACGCAAAGCCAGCCAGATATGTACTAAGCAGATAATATAGACGGGAATCACATGCTCTTTGAAAAGAAAACAAAAAGAAAAGGGTGGACTCTGCAGCAGCATAAAACACACTCACAAGCAAGATTTCAGAGTTCAGACTGAAGGAATTATGTGGTTGGAATGATAATTCTCTCTTACATATCGTAAGTGGAACGGCTATTATCTGAATGAGTATGAGATCCAACATTTGAGTTTTGAGAGTTAAATAAGTTGGGATACGAGAAATATGTGTCGTCATCCATTGAAGGTAGTCTCTTAGGCTGGTGACTATTCGATTTGTCATCCAAAACACGATCAGTGGGTGGGGAAGAATCAAAATCTTCCTTCGGTGTGTCAAATGAAGGAAAACTTGATGAATGAGAGCCTAGGGAAGCATTATGATCCTCGTGAATATCATGATCCTTAAAAACATTGGCATAGGGGTTACCTATAGCACTTTTATGTTCCCTTTCTGGTGTTGAAGTCTCATTGTTGCTTCCAGCATAAAATGGATTCTCAGAGCTACTGTCAGGTATATGTTCATTACCTCTCATCTTGGTAAGCTCGCTAATACGAAGTTGAGCAAGGCTAGCTGCTGAACGAGCTGCAGCTGCGGCACGCTCAGCAGTTTCAGCAGCAGCATGCGCGGCAGCTACAACATCGTTCAAGTCCACATTGGATTCAGAATTTACAGTAGACAAAGTGGGAGGTGAGTCACTATGCCTTGTTGCATTATATGATGCAACCGTTTCCGACGGAGGGGATTCAGATTTTGCATTTGAAGGGAGGGGAGGCAAGTCACTATGCTCCGCACCATATGGTGAAGATGATAGTGATGGTGAGGAGATAGGTTTTTCAGTTGGGAAGGAGGTAGGTGAGCCACTATGCCCTGGATTATACGATGAAGGTGATTCTGATTGAGGCGCAATGAATGGCGAAAATTGTTTACTTTCCATTTTATCGAATGAAGTATGGGGTTCATCTCTTTGAACTGTTGATTCAACGTGTTCCTGCTTCAAATCTGTAAAATCTTCGGAATGGCTTGATGAATGAAGATCAACTTCAGGGTGTGGCATAGATCCTGGAGGTATAACCATATCAGGAGGTGTGCCAAAATTTGCAGTTGGCAAAGTTTGCATCTGGACGTATGTCTTTGGAACTTCAGGAAAATCTAACATGTCAGAGTCAGAATCAGAATCAAGCTGCTCTTTTTTCGGTGTATCATGAACATCATGAGTGGAATACAACTCCTCGTCATGTTTTTCTTCAGCAAGGGGCAATTTTGACCCACCAAAAAATTCGGTTGGACCATTCTGACAAGAAGAGGAATGTAATGTAAGATAATGTTACATGAAAGAACAAATTTAGCATATCATGATCATCTTTTTCCCCTTCTAGTTAGTATTACAGAATAATGCTTACCAGTAAGTCTTCATGTTTTTTAAAGAACTCAGTTTCAGCAGTCGCTGGATCCCAATCTAGCTCATGTTCAACAGCAATGTCTTTCAGAAGAGTGAGTTTCTTTTCTGGTGAAGGAGCACGAACTGACAGAAGCTCTATTATCTACAATTGAAATTCACATTAAAAATGACATACAAGAAAATAGCCTGTTGTGTAAGATGTTTATATGCACGAAAGAAAATGAAGAGTCTGTATATCATGAAAAATTCACGGAACCTGGCGATTGACACCGCAATCTGGTCTGAGCTCGGTAGCAGCAGAAATAAACTCCCTCCCGTATTTGGTTGCAAATTGCTGCTGAACTTGAATCAACTCCGGAAGATCGGCACACCTTGGGGCAGCAAAACATATACTGGATATAGCTTCCTTCAAGTCTAGGGGAATTTCCCTGCACAACATAATACTTTAGATACAAAATAATAAAAACAATAATGGTTTACTTTTTGTGCTTCAACTGCAACAATGAATAGGTCTTAATCATAACATATAGTTACAAAAAACTCGCGCACCAGAACAACATTAAAAACTCCACTAAACAATGCAGCACTTATCATGTTCTAAATAAAATACATACAATTGAACTAGATTCCTAGTTTTCCATATGATACCCAAGTACAAGTAGTACAAACATTCTAATAACTGTGTAAAATTATTGAAGAAATCAATCAACGTAAAAATATGTATGTTTCTTTGCAGTGCAAATATTCTTTCCATGTTTGACCCCCCACCCCCATATATCACATAATTTGGTGGACACGGATGCCATTGAATCAAATGTTTTATTTTCAAAATAGAGAACATGATAATAGAACATCGTAACAAGCGAAGGAAAAAAGAAAAAAGGAGAACCAAACCAAAATAATACAAAAACGTAAAGTATAGTGAGAATAGTAACAGCAATCATGCTACAGCGGACAAAAGTCAAAAACTAGATATTTGCAACTTGATTTTCTCTTCCTTTGGTTTTTGTCATAAAAGATGAAAGACTAAATTCAGTTAAAAGCCTATGATGTTCTCTATAAGAAACTAGTGTGTGTATGCTTTTTTCTTAAAACATAAGGGAGCTCAACATAGTTAATAATGTTCCTTAAATCTGGGGGGGTAATAACGTAGTTTTTTAACAGCTCTGTCAGTACCATACCACCTAGAACAAAAAATACAAGAATGTATTGTCAAGAAAGAGAGAGAAAAAACATTTCCAAAAGAGCACACATTCCCTGAACATACCAAACGAAGGCATTACCGAAGAGAAACAATTGGTTCCTCCCAAGTTATATACTGGCATTTTTTGAATACACCAATATGTAATATATTTTTTGTTTGTCCAATGATCCATTCGCTTAACTTAGTATTGTTAATATAGTCATCACCAAACAAATTTACTATAAAACAAATCCATCAACCGTACTAGCTATTTGATCAGTTTTTAAAGACATCATTTTTAACGAACGGCTAGCTTGAATGTAAATCACATTTACTATAAAACAAATTCAAATAATAAGCAAAGCTAGTAATCCAGATTTACATTTGATATCTAAAATACCTTTGAGATTCAATTATTGGAAGGCGGACAGAAACAAGTTCACAAAATAGTTCAAGGATCTCTTGAGCGGCCATCATGTTCTCTTCTCTAATAATATGTTCTACCTGCATAGATATATAAATAACAGCACCATAAAAAAGAAATGTCAAAAAGATTTCTTTGAAACCTGATTGGTTTAAAATTTTGAAACTAAATAAATATGCAACATGCAATTGGGTATACCCTAATGCGAGCCGTGGCTTCTTGACCAGTCTCAAGTAACTTGGCAATCTCACGTCGCATATTCTTCAATTGATTCTCTCTTCTGTTTCTGAGCAACTTTATCCGTGGAATTGACAGTTTAAGCAGAGTTTTGCTGAAAGTGCGAAATTTTTAAATTAATCACTAATAAATATTTAACATGAAGGAAGAAATGGCAATAAAACAGAACTCTTGTACATATAACAATAATTATTTAAATCTAAATGAAACACAATACTCAAATATAATTCACATGTGAACAACTAGCATTTGATTGTTTTAAGTAAAACATGCCCGTTAGAGAATAAAGCACCCATATTAGAAAATCAACTGACAAATTATTAAATAATAGGGAAAGTTATCCGCGCACACAACATGCACTCTAATTTGAAAAAAGAAATTGAACTCCCCTAATATTAGCACAAATTACACTCTTTTTGGAACTGTAAGAGCAGAGCAGAAACATATCGCAAGATTCGCATTCATTCTGCATCTTTTGACCATTGCTTCAGGAAAAATTCTACTTTAGCTTCTTTCGTTCTCACGAAAACAAGCAAGAGCCCTAAAATTTGTATAGCACAGTATGATATCTCTGGAAAACATTTTTATAGCACTCATGGTGAGTTCAGTGCACTCAAATCCCAAAGCATCGTAAATCTACGTTCGGACTTGATTAGCTACTAAAATCTTGAATTCTCTTATACAACATGTGTGTATACGTGACCAGGGAATTTTTGTGCAGAAAATATACCATGTTAAGCAATGCATTCATGAGATTGTGAAGGAAATCTAAGTCTAAGCATTTAAGCGCCCAAGCAGTTTTATATTAATGTTGCTTCTAATAGCTGAGAATAGAAGGCTGAACCTTAGCAAATACGACTCTCTAAAAGTGGCCTGCTACAATCACAAGGATGATACGCATGGTGGACCACAATGGCCCTAATACTATAAGTGATAGAAAGACGTATATTTTATATATTTGGTCATTAACCTCAACAACACTTCTCTTAGCATTACATTCGCTATTTGTTCCACCACCAACTTTGTTAGTTGCCTTTTTTTTTTGAGAGAAACTTCGTTAGTTGCCTTGAAGATAGTTACAGATCAAGTCTATTTAGAAACTAAGGTAAAAAGTTATGTTTCCGTCCCTCCATGATTATGTACTTTCTTTCATGTAATCACTGTATTGAAAAAAACTCAAGTCCCTCATTGGCTACAGATATGGCCTAATAAAGTCTATAAAGCTTAGGTAATCCTCACCTTAAAATTCAGACATGTGGGTTGTGTTAAACCATGAACCTAAGACGGTACTAGTGTTTATCCTAGATCCATTTTTGGATCACCAAATTCACCAGAAATATGGCCTAAATAGAGTTTATAAAACCTAGACATCCTCACATTATAAGCTGGTTTTGTGTGTTTGAGTTAGCCTCTAAATCTATGACAGTAGGTTCTTTATATTTTAAGATCAACTCTAGTACAGAACCTGAACTTTGACGTAGAATGGTACACATCTATGCTTATATTGTACCATAAAATGGTACATTGATGGTGAAAGAAAGGATTCCTTCAATAGAAACAATAAAAAGAATAAACCTTCAATTGTCCCTAAAGTGTCACTCTCTCTGCTATTTGGTCTGTGAACTGTAGAAATATAATTAGTCCCTACACTATTTTTAATCCATCAAGTTTGTCCCTGAAATATCATTCTCTTTCTATTTTTAATAAAAGCAACTAGGGACTAACTTAAAGGATTATAAATAGTTTCTTGACTACTTATTATCTTTTTATAGTTCATAGTAGTTTGGGTATGGAATTTGAAAGTTTACTTTCTAATTTCTATTGAACAAAGAGTAACATGATAAAGATTAATCATGTACATCGCAAAACCTACCCGTCTACCACCTCCAAATCTGCAACAATTCTTTCTTTTATTTTATTTCTACAGATCCTAGCGGTGAAACCTACACACACCAAGTTTCGAGAAATGGAAAAATTGCGGGATTAAACCTGCATCGTATCAAATGTCCCTACAGCCTATAACCATATGAGTTGCACTTAGAGAACAAATTTGCAGTGATTCCGATACCATACTAACATTTAACAGAGTGAAAGGATCAACAAGCTGTAAATACGGACATTATGCGCAGAGGTGAAATATTAAGCAATCAAAAAAATAATAACATGAGTGCAATTTCCCTTATAAAAACCCAACTAAATCACTAACAACTACGGACACGACACAGACATTGCATGTGTTGGACACGACACGTGTCCGACACCGGGACACGCCTAATCCAAGGAGTATCCGTGCTTCATAGCTAACAATTGATTTAAAAAAAACAGCCTTTTTTAGCAAAGGGTGAAGTATGCTTTTTAGTCCAATCAATTTTTATTTTTTTTGGAAACTCGGTATTTAGCCAAGGACCAACTAATCCAGGACACCAATCCCACCATCCACTAGCGGGTCCAATTGAAGCCCGAGCAAATCCCTCTACACACTAGCCCAAAACAAAAACTGCCAACACCTGGAGGATTCTAAGCTGAGACCTAGAGAGAAGAACGATCCTAATTCCCAAGTTCCATATCCTAACCACCAGGCCAACCCCTGGGGTTCTCTAAACCCACTACTTAATCTCTACAAAACAAAATTACAATGTAATTTGTAGGATATGAAGCACGGATACAGACACGGGACATGACACGAACACTGACACGTCAACACCGCTAATAATGTGAAAAAATCATATAATTCAGTTTGATTATATGTGTCGGTGTCGTGTCGTGTTGGACGCAATAAATTGGTTACAGGCACGGGACACACTTAATCTGAGAAGTGTCCGTCCTGGTATCGGACACGTGTCAGTGTCCAACACAACACCGACACCTATGATTACACTGAATTATGTCATAGGTCCGATGTCTGTGTCTGTGTCCGTGCTTCATAGGCGGCAGGAACTATAAATTGGTTACAGACACTAAAAACAAAGATTTGAGATGACTGTAGACACGAAATCATGATTCAAATAACGATAAATTATCCTAAAAGAACAAAAATTAACATCAAAGAGAAGAAACAAATAGAAACAGTACCACTTAGAAGCCTTAAAACCCTGAGCGAAAAACGAATTGAGCATCGACATCGTTAACGTTTTCGATTTTCGATCAAAATCACTTCCTGAATCAAAAATCAAATAAGCGAAATTTGAAGAAGAAAAAATGAAGAAGAAATTGAAAAAGGAAAGGGTAAGTATGTAATTATACCTAAGAAAGATGATTGTTATAAAGCGTGTGTGATAATGATTTTGTTGTTTCTTTTGGAAGAAAATGTGAACTGTGAAATAGGTCCAAGATTTTTTTTCGTTTATTTCCTCTATTTACGCTTGTATTTTATGTTTTACTAATTTGTTTCAAGAGAAATTTAAATTTTAAAATTTCACCGACTTTTTTTTTACCAAAAAATTTCACTGACTTAAATATTATCCTTGAAGATTTTAAATAATAAAAATCACATATTTTTTTTCTAAAAAAAGATATTCGCAAATTTTTTAAAAAGATGTTCAAGAAATTAATTTAGAGATTTTTTGAAATTTTGTTATCCCAAAAAAGTGGTAAGAAAATGATGAAATGCTTCAAATGACTTTTTAAGATAAATTGTTTAAATCAAATTTTCAATTAAAGTTTTCTTTAAAAAAAATCTTTGTAACAAATATTATGACAAAAATACGAATGTACTCTCATGAATTTAGTTCATGATGGATAAAGTGTTTGTCTTTTTTCACAATTGTTTCTTATTGAATATTCCTTTTATTTTTTTAACAATCAAAAATGGAATATATTAGAAACGCAAGAGAATTCTCAAGCACAAGGTGTGCTTAGAGAACACTCAGAAGTACACAGTTACAAGGTCAAAGAACAAAGAAAAAAAAATGGGTTAGCCAACGCCCAAACAAACAAAAGGGCTTGACCACCAGAAATGAAAATTAGGCTAAATCTTTATTTATTAATTTTATTAGGTCTCCAGCAACTTAACCTAATATTTTCCCTCTAAAATGTAATTTTATTAGGTCTTTTGCAACTTAACCTAATAATTTCCCTCTAAAATGCTGCATTATGTTAGCAGCAATCCCTAATATTTCTCCTCACTGATGACCTCTCATTTATATCTTGTTGTGTCATCGTTTGTATATATCTATTGTTTCTGTAGACTCTTTTGTTTTTTGACAAGTTGTTTTACACTTATTTAATACGTTTACAAACAGACTACCCTAATTTCCATGCAAACTCTGCTACCCTAATTTCCATGCAAACTCGGCTATATATAGCAAACCCTAAACCGTGTTTCTCTCAACAAAAAAAACACTAAACCGTGGTAAATTACACACACAATCATATATTTTGATATTTTGATTTTTTCAAATGGAAGGACGTGACCTTACAACCTTCCTCTCATACCACTGTTTAACTGGTATTCTAATTTAACATGCATTTTATCGATATGCATATTTTTTTGAGAATTGGAATATTCTTTTTGCGTTTTTTGTTTTTACTTTGAGATGTTTACACCAATTTTGGCAGTCTTCCTATTTAGTTTTGTCGCAATTTCTTGGTCTATTATCTAAGGATTCAGACTGTGTCGTGTAATGTCATGTTTTTTGAACATAATCTGAATTTTGTTTCGTTCAAAACTTTATTCTGTTGTTAGCCTTTATTTCATATGCATACTTTTATTATTTTTTTATTTGCAATGACAATTAACAAAAGTCAAGGGCAGTCGCTTAAACATGTTGATGTATATCTACCAACACTTGTCCGGACAATTGTATGTTGTTGTTTCAAGAGTTACATCCACAGAAGGACTAAAGATATTGATCACTGATGAAGATGGTGAAGATACCAATGTGACGTCTAACGTCGTATATGAGGAAGTATTTTGCAATGTGTGATGAAACACTTCACTCTTTGAGTGTATAGATTCTCTAGGGTGCTAGTAGGTATTGTAAGTTCGTTCTCTCAAGAAGATTGATTCAGCTTAATCAACGCTTCAAAGGAAGTGAATAATCTCATTCCACCTCTAAAGGGCTTAAGGGTCTTTCTAACCGTTCTTGAAGTCGAAGGGGGTTCGTTTACCGGACGTAGCATTGAAGACTCGAGTGAAGAGTTCGAAGGAGTGCACGGGTAATTCAAGGATCCGAAGATTCAATAAGCACCAAATTCAAGAGGTACTTGAAGTTTGGGGGAGTGTTTTACATAGGAGTTGAATTATTAGGGATTTAATTTGAAGGAACTCTTGTAAACATTGTAATCAACTTTTGATACATAGTGGATGACCTTACTGAAGGTGTACTTCATCAAGTAGAGTAGACGTAGCCCTTAGCGAGGACAACCAAGGGTGAACTACTATAAACACCGGTGCTCTCTCTCTCTCTCTCTCTCTCCCCTATTGGAAATTACACTTGATTAATTGAATAATTGATTATAGTATTGAAAATTACACTTGATTAATTAAATAATTGATTATAGTATTGCTAGTGTTGATCTAGTAGTGTTTTCTCAAAAATTTGATTTAGGTTAAAACAATTTTACTTTGATCAGTTAATTGCAAAACCAATTCAATTATTCAATTTCATGTGTATTCCATTTTCTATTGATAATTAGGTGTATTGTCAATTAGGTTTAGTTTGAAATTGTATATAGGGTTGTTAATTGTTCAAGGTTTATTGATATTTGATTGTATAAAAAGATTTGTATCGTGAATCTCTCAATTCTAAGATAAAATCTTATTCCACATATATTTGCTTCCAATAGTCAATTTCATTAAAATTCATTTTTATCAAATCTCC
>Ga0315915_1003120_pt1 | contig 21111 bp, 9 predicted proteins | sample MpolbnodulesMG_FD_207738 | JGI IMG/M metagenome (GOLD analysis project Ga0315915, IMG submission 207738) | Medicago polymorpha root nodule microbial communities from Los Angeles, California, United States - branched nodules | ecosystem: Host-associated > Plants > Roots > Nodule | place: USA... | reverse complement strand
AATAATACATAAAACATCTCATTTTATTAATATCGTTGATACAATTACAATAATTGATAAATTTTGTTCGAATTTACTACTAAATCTACTTCTTTGGGTTAAAAGAGACCAACCTTGAGCTTAGAAGAGACTGATCTTGGTGGGGTAAAAAAACATCAACTCTTGGGGTAAGTCTAAATCTGGTTCTTTTTATACCCAAAGAAGATTCTTTTTACCCACGGTAAAAAGTTTTAAGGGTAAAAAGAAGCAGATTTAGTTTTACCCCAACGGTTGACCTCTTTTTACCCCAGGTCGATCGGCCTATTCTTGCCCCTCGATTGGCTTATTTTTACCCTTTGATTGGTCTCTTTTTACACCAAAGTAAAGACTAAAAAAAGAAGAAAAAGAATGAGATTTATATGAGGAAAGAGTGAGGAGGAGAGTGAGAATGTGAGATGATGTCAGGAAATGAGAAAGTTTGGAGGGGTATTTATAGGTGGGAATGATAATATAGGTTATAACTACCATAAATGTAGTTAAAAAAATGTGTAAAATGTGTAGATTGAAGGTTGAAAAGCTGACCAAAGTCCAAAAAACGTGTGTTTTTGAGCTCTGACCAACCGGCCAACCTGCGTGAGTTAACTTGCGCACCGGCCAGTGGAGCGTGACTTAAGTCACGCAAAGCTATAAGGTGCGTGAGTTAAGTCACGCTGCGTGACTTAACTCACGTAGGGGTATATTTGGAAAATCAATTGGGCGCGAGTGTTTTGTGTTGTGTAAAGAGCAAAATTCTTGCTTATTTTGGTGGTACCCGGGGTTCGAACCTCAGACATTGCATATATTATACGCATTATCTTTATCAACTGAGTTAAGCTCACTGAAACATAATTATTGCTTATAGATAGATAGATACTACCTTCGTCCCATAAGTGATTCTTTGTAAAAAAAATATATTGTATCATTATGTACTTGTATATGGAACTAGGGATTATTCCTCTAGAATTTTAAGGCAGATTTCTTAGAGCATTCACTATATACTTGGATAGTCGCACATGACCATTAAAGCATTGGCTTTTGAGAATATACCTTATGATAATGTTGAATGTGAATTTTACGTAAAAGATAGAGTTCAAGAGTACGAGTCACTCTTGTTGAATCTAAATCTTACTCACTATGCAAAGGTTCAGGTTAGAAGACACATATGTTTGTGCACAATTTTATAGAAATGTTTAATGTTACTTCTGCAACTATTTTTAAAATTCAAATAGGGGGTTATTGAAACATTGGTGGGAAACTCGGAGGAGGTTCGGAAGTTGGAAGACTAAATACTGAGTTTTGAGACTTAGAACTAATATAGTATGAATTGAAGGAAAAAAAATGGAAGCCCCACATTTGAGAGAACAAACACATTGACAGTAGAGTGATCACACACAATTATATTTACCTACCACACGTGCGACTACAACGTCGTCCAACCTATCCTCGAGCTTGGTTAAATGATTATTTTTCTTTTTTGGAGGGTGTTTTTATCTTTTGTTGCGCTTTTTTTCGCGTGTTTCCTAACCAAGTCCATTGTTCATGTCCCCCGCTCACTTCCATTATGCGGGTCAGTTGCATATCCTTTTCAGTCGATTTGGTTCACGCGTGTTAGAATTGTTCAAATTCGCTCTTGCAGATTTTGCTCTGATCGGCTGTGAAGTCACTCTAAATAAAGGACTCCACTAAACTCACTCTTACATAGGGATGGCAATACGGGCCAGCCCGCCTCGTTTAGGCCCAATCCACTATTAGCCCACCAAATACGGGGTGGGGCGGGACGGGCCAACTTGAGGGGGGGAGGGGGGGGGGACTCAAATTCACACCCCGCCTAAAGGCAGACTAGCGGGTTGGGCCGTCTATTTTTTAAATTTTTTTTTTGTCGATTGTTATTAACAAATACGCTGCTATTATAAAAACTATAAATTCAATATAATGATTCTAACATTAAATAAATCCACCATACATCCAACATAAAACAAATTACAAAATAAATCCAACAACATCAAATAAGTCTCAAAATAAATCAACCATAAAAAGTCTACATAATTGGTTCAACGTCTCTAATTTAATCATTGTCTAGGCAATAGACATGTGATGCTCCGGGTGTTGCTCCAACAGTTGGTTCCATGCATCGAACACCATCCTTCTCTTGACCATCACCAACTAGTGGTGAATCGGTTATCACTTATCAGAGAGAGTGGGCAAATTGAGGTTGGATCGGGTATCATTTGGCCCAATTGTTTATGTGCTGTGTAGATTAAAAATTCGGTCACTAATAGTAAAAAAAGAAAGTTTAAAAAGCTCGCGGGCTAGCCCGCCCCACCCCGCTACGACCCGCTATTTTAGCAGGCTTAACAGAGGCGGGCCAACTAGAGAGATGGGCTCAAAATTTCACCACAACCCACCTAAAATGGCGGGTTAAGCGGGCTGGCCCGACGGGTCGGGTCTGTTTTGCCACACCTACTCTTACTCTGGATTTATGAAAAAACTTATGAAATTTCTCCCTTTTTTTTTTCTTTATCTGTTTTTTTTACCAATCCTTTAGATCTCTTTTTTTAGATTGCCCATTGTGTCATTCGTGACCTCTAAAAAAAAGTAATTTTATGTGACATAATGTATCAAGTAATTAGTTTTTGTTTTTTTTTTTTATATAAAAAGTAACTAGTTAAAAAATCAAAATAGAAATACATATTTAGAGCCCATTTTTGTAATTATACATCTGAAAGTAATTTTTACCAAAAACTATCTGAACAAAATAAACTAATGAGAATCACTTTTACCCAAACTTAAATAAATTTACACTCAATTTACATTTAATCAACATCAACTTTGGTATAATCAATTCTCTAAACCATAAAATACTTAGTACATGTTTGGTAATGCATTTGCAAAACAGAGTTTAATAGAAATCACGACAAAAAACCACATTATCGTATAAGTTAGTATTTGGAAATCACAGCAAAACACATCAAAAAATATGCAAAAGTGTTTTCGTATGTTACAACCGAAAAACCAAACACACTTAGATGAAACGAAACACATCTAAGACCATTGTTTTGCCACATCTAAGTGTTTGGTCGTCTTAGGTGTTGACGCACGGGTATGCTTGTGGTTTTTCATTTGTATATGCCTGCGTCAATTCTCTTTTGGTTTTGGTCCTTTGTTTTAGGGGTGGTTTTTAAGGGGTTTTTGTTCTAGCCGGTGTTTATGGCAACTGATTTCCCCTTGTTTGTTTTTTTCCCACCCGAGCTTATTAGTGCTTCTTGCACGGACTTGCTGGTTAATAATATTTGCCGATTCAAAAAAAAAACTCAACACCCACTTTTTCAATTCTCAACACTCCACATATTTTTCTCTCTCTTATTCAACATTCATTCAACTTTTACCCTCTCTAATGGTTTTTCATTCAACACTCTACCCCACCACCTTTTATTTCTTATTCTTATTTAATTTTATATTTTTGTTTTTATAATTACATAAAATTACAATTGTCGATTATAATTAAATTAAAATAAAAAACACTTAACAATTTATTTATTAGTTTTTTTATAAAAACAAAATTTATTTAAATAATTTATTTTTATTTTAGGCATGTTTTGAGGACGTTGGATGATAAATTAATTTGGATGTTGATAATTGTTGGGATTTTGGTAGCTAAATCAGAAGAATTATGAGTGTTGAAATGATTATTATTGGGATCCATTTCACTAAAAAAAAGACTAAAACTTCAAAAGAAAAGCTAATAATAAGGTTAAGATAGTGAAAAACTTGGTTTTTTTTCTGTGTCCAAATCAAATGAACCAAGTCTCTATTTATAGAAAAAAAAATCATGAATTTTGGTAAAAAAAAATTAAAAAAAATTTATTTGCAATGAAATAATTGAGTTCAAATTATTAAGATGAGAAAAATCCAAGCAGCCAATCAAAATCTGCCAAGTGTCCCCTCATTATCCAATTAACTTTCTCTCTTCGCGTTCATTGTTCCCTCACGCACTTGATTTGGCAAATGGAAACGCGACGCGTGGCGCTAGCGTGTCAGACTTCAACATGTTTATTTGTTTCATCTCCTCTCACCTCCATATCATTTTTCTATCATTTTCAACACACCCTTACAATGGTTCAACATGCTGAGAGTGTCTTTCAAGAGATCCATTGCACTTGGTCTAATACTTAGATGATAAGTTGCTGAAAGCCCTCATTTAAAGTTCTGAAAAATTTCAACTTATCATGCCTACTTACCTTTGCATGACTTGGTTTGTCCGTTTGATCTTCAAATTTTTTACTTATTGACTTTAAGGAGTAAATTCATTTTAAGTGATACATTTTTAATCACTAACTTATTTTTTTTGAGGGGAATCACCACTAGTTGATAAAATAAAAAGTTTCATAAACTACATTGAATAAAACGTTTTTTTTTGTGGAAATTGAATGAAAAGGTTTCATAATAAATAAAATCAGATGATCATTACCCTGCTCTGCTATAACCTAGGAGTATATGCAACTCTACTTATCTAAAAGGCTAAAAATAAAATTACGCATTGGAACCAGCAAGAGTGGTCATTTCAAACTTAATTGAAACAAAGCAAGCAATAACCAAAAAATAAAAGCAAACACTTCGGTTTGACCGTTTCATTATCTTCCTTCTCTCAGTCCTCTCAACTTCAAAACTTTTGGCTGGCTAGGTATCTATCTATCTAACTTTTCATAGTTAGAAGATTTCTACATTTTCTATTTCTATTCCTATTCCTCATCCAACACTTTCTTCTTCTTCATAATTCTCACGCATGCTACTTTCTTTTTTAATCTTTTTGTAGGTGCAACTTCTGATTTCTACCCAGAAACAACAAGGTCAGATATTCTTTTCATTTATCACTCATATGCTTATTTTGTTGTTATGCTTTTATGGTTTTATTTTGTGGATACCATACCATCTTGTATTTAAGATTTATTCAACTGTAATAGAAATACGTTAGGGCTCAAGAATAACTGTTTCATGCTTTATTTTCTTTAGGGTTTGAACTTTTTTTTGCCATGCATTCTTCGTTCCCCATGGTTTTATCCTATTGGATTTTCATCTTCTTTATGCCCTTGGCTTTACTTTGAGTTTTGACCTGATCGCTCAATATTTGTATCTTCTCTTTATTTCAGTTTTATGTTATTGTATTTTTTCCCTATTGTTCGAGTATCCTTTGCATTTTTGTTTTGTTTTATTATATCATTTTGTATACATGCACAATTACTGCACAGTAATGTGATGGCATGCTTTACCAAGTTTTCCCCTTTTTCTTCTCAAATCCGATCACTATTGTTTGACTCTTATTGTTTCAGTTTTATGAGCGTGCTCCTTTGTAATTCTTGGTTCGTATCATGAAAGGGACCTGTGATTCCATAGAAAGTCATGGTGACCCCTTGTTGCATAAAAGGAACTACAAATGCAGATGAAATGAGAGAGAAAAAATGTCTACCATAATAACCGGAAATTGAAATATATAACACCCCTAATGAACCTAAAAGAGTGAAGAGTGCTAACAATTCCTGTGTTGGCCATTGGGCCAGTCCATATCTATTGAGCCACTGCTAGTAGACGCCGGTTTAGTTGGTTATTGAGCCGGATATGGAGTTTCCGAAATAAAATAATTTACTTTGTTTGAGTTTTATTCTATCTTTTTGTGTAAATGCACAGTGAATGAGATGTTTTAACATATTTTTTGTCCTTTTTGATATCTGGATGTTTTGCTTTACCATTAGTGATCCACTTTAATTTTGTTTTTTTTCCCCTATTCCTTGTGATTTAAGCCACTGTTTTGTACCTTCATTTGTGAAAGCTGAACATTTATTATGACAATGTAGGAATGATGGCAGGACCATTTGACACTGTCAAAGGGATTAATACCACCAAGGAAGAGTGGAAGATCGGAGTTCGAATAACAGATATGTGGATTGTTACAAACTTGAATTACCATCAACAGCTTGAAATGGTTTTAATGGATGCCAAGGTGAACGCCAACTAATTATCTTTTTCATTATGATTTAATTAAAATGATTAAATGCATGTTTGGTTTTAATTTATGATTCTTGTTGTTATTAGGGGGATAAAATTCAAGCGATAATTGTGAAGGATGACATAGCAAAGTGGGGATCAATCCTAACAGAGCAAAAGACATATGTGATGCAGAATTTCAAAGTCCTAAAGAATGATTTACAAATTAAGCTTTGTGCCCATCCCTGCAAAATGATCATTCATGGTGGGAGTGTAATTTATGAACATTATTTTCCAGATATTCCTCGAACTACGGTTGAGTTTAAAACTTTTGCTGAAGTACTGACTAGAAAGATGTCAGAGTCCAATGATGGTTATGCTGAAGTAGATACTCCACCAGGTGATCCTATTGATGCTATTGTTCAAAGTACATATCCAGACCTTCTTTCACAATACAACAATGAACAATATTTGCAATCAAGAGCTATTTTGACCTACACAAATGAGGTAGTTGATCAAATAAATGATTATGTAATTAAGTTGATTCCAGGTATGTGTAATTTAGTTCACCATTTTATTAGTAGAAAGAAACCCTTCAATTATTCATTATCATGCGAACTTAAATAAGCTTTTTTTAACTTTCATTTTGTTCTACGATTAATAGGTGAAGGAAGGGAGTATTATAGTGCCGACAGGTCAAAGATGAATGATGCAGGAGCATTTGATGTGATTCTTCCTGAATTTCTAAACACTATCAAAACATCTGACCTACCAAATCACAAATTCACACTCAAGATTGGGACCTCTGTAATGCTTCTAAAAGATTTAGACCCGGTTGAGGGTTTTCGCAAGGGTACTAGATTAATTGTTACAAGGCTAGGTCAATTTGTACTTCAGGCCAAAAGTATATCAGGAACAAATATTGGTGAGCTGATATTAATTCCTCGATTTGATATGTCTCATTCACCGTCACAATGGCCTTTCAAGCTAGTTAGAAGACAATTCCCAATTGTTGTCTCATATGCTATGACAATCAACAAATCTCAAGGTCACTCATTCGACAACGTTGGCTTATATTTACCTAAACCAAGGTTCAGTAATGGTCAGCTGTGCGCCACCTTTTCTAGAGTCAAAAGCAAAGAAGTGCTCAAGACTCTAATTCATGACAAGGAGAAAAAGGAATTGTCCAGCACTACAAATTTAGGTGGTCTTCGAAGAGGTTTCCTAAACCTCTAACAAGTAATACTTTCTGTCATATATATACACATATCAGATTAAATATTCTATTTTCACTGTCATTTACTTCTATTGCTTATTTATACTAAAATTATATGAATATTTCTTCGAACAACATGATTAACTTAAGTACTTTATTAACAGGATATTTGTTTATGGGAACCAACCTTCATGGAGATGTTTTTTGATGAGCTAGTCGATCATTGGTGATTAGTGAAGGCTGATGGGAACAAACACCATGTTAAACATAATGACTAGCTGAAGATTAAAAATAGTTTCAACAACTCTGTCAATGTCATCAGAATTTAAGCTTTACTTGAATTTTGTTGCTATTTTGAGTTATATTCCTAATCTATGTTATTTTCTTTTGGGAGTTTAGAACATAATAAAAACTCAACCAGCTCTTTTTTTAATGGTTAATATCAATGGATGCACTATATTTGATCTGATATCATTTCTGATTTTGATTTATTATTATTATCATTATTTCACTACAATGCTGATATATTTATGTTGCCAAAACAGTTTTGAATGCTGAGGATAGGCATGCTTAGAATGCCTTTTTCTTGCACCAGGGGCATGAATTAAAAGGTTTTTACAAAGCAAATTTAAAGGCTGATTTCAACTTTAATTTTGTTGATATAACAATATGCAATTTGGTCAATGTTGCAATTTGATATATCTATTTTTTGTTGTTGTGTGCACCCTTATTACTTATTAGTTCTTTTGCTACCATTTTTGTGTATTTTTGCTTTTGGTGGTGGATTATTGTCTTAAGGGATAATGGTCATGATGTGTAATACTCCTATTCATGTATTTGCTACCCTATAGTCACTGTTTCGTGAGCATAAGATAAATGTTTACCTTATCTATGTTTGGTTATCATTGGTGTCGTCCGTCGTCCACCGCAACGATGCCATATCTCTGCAAACACATGAATACTTTACTAGTTAATTTATTAGTAAATAGGCAAAATTCCACTGAAATTGTAAATTTTTACAAATACTCACTTGAGAAAAGGCAAAAATCTCCCTGTTACAAACAATATTTTTCAATTTTTGCATGTAATTTGTCGTATTTTACCATTGTAGTAACGATTCTCATTTTTTTCAATAGTCACGGTACTATTGCAATGAATCAACATATTTGACAACAGTTTTTCCCACAATGAGTTCCCCATTAACAAACATCTTAACCAACAGTTTTATTGAAGAAAAAGATGTGAAATAAATAGGGGCATGTATGTAAAGAAATAATTAATGTACTTGAAAATAACAAGGGAGTCTTATAAAAAGGGACAAAAAAATTCTCAAAAGGGTCTTATAATTAGGGACGGAGGTAGTATAAAATAAAGATTAAAAAATATAAAAAAGAATAATAAATAATATAGTATATGATAAAAAAAGAATATTGATTTTGAATTAATATTGTAAAACGATGTATAATAAAATATAAATAGTTTTTTTGTCAAAAAAAATATATTTATATTTTTTAAATGATTTAATATTTTAAAAAATTATTATCATACAACCATTTTATAACAATTTTTAAACAAATATCTTTCATATTTACATTCTTTCAAAAACAATCTTCCATAGTCCATCCGTTTCAGAATACTTGTCCATTTTGAATACACATACCAAGAAATCAAATAAATGTTGTCATTTTTTATGAAATTCTTTGTGTTTTTTCTATAATACCCCTACTCATTTATTATTTCATTCTATTATTTCTCTCTCTATAATAAATAGATAAATGTATTATTGATAAACCAATAATTAATGTTGCATTGAAAGTTGAAAATGACAAGTAAAGTGAAACAAAATTATTCTTTAAAATGAACAAGTATTGTGAAACGTAAAATGTTATTAAGGATAATAGAAGGTACGTCGGATATTCAAGATAAATTTATCCATGGCAGAACCGTTTGACACTGTCAAAGGGATTAATACCACCAAAGGGATTATCCATGGCAACAACTCTGTCCCTGTCATCAGAATTTAAACTTTGATTTTGTTGCTATTTTGAGTTATATTCCTAATCTATGTTGTTTTCTTTTGCGAATTTAGAACATATAAAATCTCAACTAGCTCTTATTTTTAATGCTTAATATCAATGGATGCACTATATTTGATAAGATATCACATCGTGTTTTGATCTATCCTTATCATTATTTCTCTGCAATGCTGATGTATTTCTGCTGCCAAAACTAAATGCTTAGGAGAGGCATGCTTTATGCTTATAATGCGTTTTCTCTAACATATGCATTGTCTTTCTAGGATCAACTTTAATTGGACATTCAGGATTACATGAGCAAGATAATCTTATTAACAACTAGTTATTTTGATATATGAAAACTCAAGAAAACCAACATTAATAGATGATTTGCTACTTCTCTTAACATCTTTGATATTTGTAAGATATTGCTCCTATACTATGCTTTCAACATGTGCTACTTAATGCGAGCGATTATTTTTTTTGAAATTAACCATACAATAATTATGATTCATCCTACTAAAAAACTAAAAGACATTGGTTAAAGTATGGGATAATTGCAACATCATGCACTTCAGGTGTAGAAACTATAAGTGGATGAATCAGTAATAATGTTCCTCAAGCCACCAACTGTTGATGCCAGCATAATACATACACCTATGTAAATTCCAGCCTGAAATAAAAGAGACAAACTGATAATCAATACATTGAGAATAACAATTCTTAAATTTCTATGGTTTCTTGATTCATTACCCAATTGATGAACCAGTTGACGCTGAATTTCTTTGGTTTCTTGATTATCATCCACATTATGCTAGGAAGCTGAAACAATTAACAAACCAATAATTGACTTTTTTGTTTTAGAATCAATTCATTTTAAATTGACAATTTGACATAAGAGCATAGAGAAGACAAGAGAGCCTTACAAAATATGAAGTGGGAGCAAAACCAAATCCACCAAAGAATCCAAGAAGATCACCAAAGAATGGAAAAGTGACCCCAAAGAATAATGTAAAAGCTGAAACATTTCAACAAAGACATATCATGAAGAAAATAACTCTTCTATCTCTACTACAGAAAATTAGTTTCATCTCGAGTTTTGACATCTTACCTACATAAGCTGATCGAGCTACCAGTCTAAGCGCTACACCGGGAGGGAAGTTCAATCTTCGCATCATCATCCTCTCAATCAAGTCAAAAACAGGCATTGCATAAACCTATAATATATTTTTACCCAACCGATCAGAAAAGAAAATTTAAGACCTGTTTAATTCTGAAAACTTTTTCTATTTTCTTTTTTGTTTTCACTTTCAATCATAAAAAACGTTACGGCATTTTCAAATATTTGTACAAAAAACGGTAAAAAGATATTAATGCCGTGTTCACTATTTTCACAAATTTGAGGAATTGGTTTTGCGTTAAAAGTTGATACCTGGTAGCTTCCAACAACATGGATGAATACCATCAAGTTAGCAGATGCAATAAGCCATGAAGGTTTTTCAAGTGACATTAGTATATTATCATTAACAGCTTGTCCAAAAGTCCAATATCCAATGATTGCAACTGGGAAATAACATATTGCATTGATGAAATAGGCACAAATAGCACCATTCCACATTGCTATCTTTGATGGTTTTTCAGGTGTTGATGGAATTGTAGCTTGAATTTCAAGGGTCACTGCATGGCCAGCAAATGCAAATGATATTTGACCGAGTGCATTGAAGACTCTGAACAATAAATCAATTTTGCTGATTGGTTTGTATGCATAGCTAACATTGTCAATCCGGCCTCTAGGTAAGCAAGCCACCCAGGCTATAGTTGAATAACTGCAGTCAAAACACCACAATATCAAGGCTATAGTTGAATACGAATTTTTTTTTGAGGTCTGTACTACTCTAGCTTATACACGCTTAACTGCAGAGTTTGGATTGGGTCTGGCGCATTAGTACTGATACAATCGCACCTATTTGTAACTATAATTTATTTAATATCAACGGTCAACACCTTGATCAACTGTCATATCGAAGCATTCTTTATTTAATATCAATAGTAGGAGTTGCATTATCCTCTACTAAATCTTACTTCTAATTTCAACATATGTTCAAAAGCTGAGTTGACCAACTGTTTATTTGCTGCTGCTTCTGAATTGTTTCACTATAAAATTACACTCTTCACGAAAACTACCAAAAGAGGAGTAAATGATCATTTCGGTCCTCAAAATTTTAAGGGTTGGTAAATTTAGTCCTTCAAATTTGTAAAATAGCAAACTAGTCCCTTAATTCTTTTTTTGAAAAAACTAGTCCCGTAGATTAAAGAATCTCAATCAATTTTCGGCCCTCCTCCTAAGTATCTCTTTTGTAAATTGTTGAAATTGAGCCTAACTAGTCCTTACAAAACTGACTTGTAAGGTGATGAATGTCTCTCCTTATAAACTCTTATCAATGATCATATCTTTTCAACGTGGGACTTGAGTTTTTCCCAATACACCCCTCACCTCCAACATCATTGGGCTTGGTGTGTGGATAAGTAGGTGGCCCAAATCAATATATTATGATACCATGTTGAAATTGAGTTATAACTCATCTCTACAAAACTGATTAAGTATAGCTCAATTGTTGGCTACTAGATGTGCAGGTTCGGAGTTCAAATCCCATATTTTCTACTTCTCCACACTTAAAGTGTGTGAATCTCAACACTTGGTTAGTTGACAACAAAAAAAAAAATTATGCGGATGAAAGACTTACCGCTTGAGAGGTTGACATGATGAATTTATGGACTCACAGTTGATGGGGAGATTGTTGTGTAGCAAGTGTGAATTAGAAGTTTCACGTTGCTTAGAAAGATGGAGGTTGAACGTTTTACATGTGAAATGACCCATAAACTCATTGTCTTAGATTTTAGGTTAAAATATGATGTCCAACTCAGTTACGTGCTAACTCTTGCTCAACTTAGATGATCCTTCGGACTTCCCAACCCAACATAAATCTCCACCAAAACTCATAAAAAAAAGTTACATATTGAAATAGTCTCTCGTTGCAACCATAGTACAACATATAGCACCATTAAAGTTGTGATTCTAAAAAAAATAAAATTAAAAAAAAGACTAAATTGGGTTACCCTTGCAATCTCAAGGACACTCACCAAAAAAGGTGAAGTTAATGCAGTCTTTTATATTTTTGAAAAAACAGTCTTTTATCTTAATTAATCATTTCTAGTTTGTTGGACAGATATTTATATACTTTTCTCATATGTACCTTCTATTTTTCTTTTTTGGGAAACATACAAATTACATCTTTCCCTAGCACCTTGTATGACTATAAAATGTGAAGCTTGCTCAGCAAGCACTAAGGAGTAATAAATAATCAAATTTTAGAAGCTGGCGTGTACAAGAAGATACTACTAGACATATTGGATCAAGAAGTACCTTAATGACATCGCAGCTGCTGCTAAAGAAACACAAGCAACAGAATTGAAATTGGGAAGCTGAGACAGAAAAAAATGGATGCCACCAAAAATCATAATCCAATAAGACTGCTTGATTTGTGTACAATCAGTGCATGCTATCTCCACAAACTGCTTTAAACACTTCCCACCAATAACCATATACACAATGTCACACCCAACTTGTACAATCAGTTGCTGAGGTAGAACAATCCATGCTCCAAGTTTTTGTCCAAAAGCATGTCTACCAAGATCAATATATCGATCGAAACGAGTTCCCGGTACGCATTCATGTAGCTGGATCATTTGCCACATTGTGTTTAATGTTAGGCACCATGATAGTAATAACATCAAGATCCCTGGACCCCTACATGGAAGACAAGAGATTATTACTACTAGTTTCTTTTTTGTAGTTCTTGTTTTAAGACTATTTACACGTACAACCGAGGATATTATTAACAAATATAGTTAATGTTACTCTAATTTACCATCCTAGATATGCCATGGCATATGGCAGGCTGAGAACACCAGCACCTATCATGGCTGTCACCGTGTGGAAAGTCGAGTACCACCATTTGGCTCGGCGAGCGGGGCCATTCTCCACCTCTTTTTGTTCTGATTGAGTTTCCTACAATTGTGGAACATACAAATTAACTACATATTTAAACTAGTGCATGAGACCATGCTAACAAAATTTATTATACACACACAATGACTTGGAATTACCTTAGATGGTAGAGAAGGAGTGGAAACCATTTTAAGTCACTCACAAAGAAGATCAAAGAATGAGAAGACCCTAGGATGTTGGAATCAAAGTGAAGTGCATAAGTTTTATAGTGACAAATATTTGATGCTAATAATAGTAAACATGTGCACCCTACCACCTAATGTTTTTCTTGCCACTTGTGCTTTTGTTGTTGCTGCTTAAAGTGCTTCTTATGACTTTGAATCAAATCAAATTCAAAAGAACTGACTGAATTCAATGAATAAAGTTTCAATGAAAGGTAAAACCACTTTAAACCTAACAATTAAAGCAAGATTATCTTAGGAGTTGTTTTTCCATCACGAATTGATTCTATTTCTGATTATATTTCACTCTAAACCAAACCATGTCTAGTTACAACGTAGGAAACCTGTAAATTTTGGAGTAATATATTTCTATGTGGAATTCCTAAACAAGAATAATTTTTATGATGGAACGTCAATATAATTAATCAATTAAGTTAATATTATTTTGGTAGTGTTAGGGACAACAGAAACTTCACTTTTTTTTTCAGTGGGGTAAGTCAATTGTTCTGCATATCAAAGAATCAAATTTGAGAAGATTATATACATATATTAATTAATGTGTAATGCAAAGGATTACAAAGTTTTGTGTGAAGCTAATGAGATTATTGAAATGTTTCTTTTTTTAATTTTTGAGTGATGGGAACATTTTATTGGTAAGTGAAAGGTATATAAAACTTTAATCATTACAGTTATTGAATATTGACAGTGGTATTTGTTTATCTTGGTAAATTAAGCCACTAAATTTTTGGTTAATGATTAAACTTTGTGGCATGCTGTCGCTGTTTAAACTCAGTGGAAAGGAGCGGAAATATGTACCACTAGAATTGTTTTTCTACTGCTCACCTAAAAAGGTACTAAACAACACCATGTTATGTTAAGAATCCTCTTTTAAGTTATGTCTAGTTTGAAAAATATGTTAATATTCCTTGATACTTGAGACCAACGAAATTTGATCTGATCGGCCATTCAATTCATATCTTATAAATGTGAGTTCAAATTCAAGTGTCAATATAAAGAGTTTGTTGTGGATGATTAGTTAATAATTAATATTATGTTAGGATGGAATCGAAGCATCTCTATTTTTACCGTTTTGCTTCTTAATTCGGTAACTCTAACTATAAAGTCAACCTTATAACTCCTTATTTGATTGGTTAAAAGAAAGGGAAACGCTACTTTTAGCGAGAAAACATCCAGCGAAAGAATCCTAAAGCTTGTGGACAACTACCCTCCTCCACAATTTACTACTTTAACCCACATCATCCACCCTGTATTCCAATAACTACATAAGATCAAATGTTTAACCTATTATAGTAGTACTCCCTCCATCCCAAAATATAAGCAAAAATTGGTCAACAAAATTTAATGTGTTTGGTTAAAAAGTTGTATCAAATACATCAAGTTATGTTAACTCATTTTTACTTATATTTTGGAACGGAGGGAGTATAAGATATGCACCGGCTTGCTAAGATCAACCGGACATTCCGAATTACATTATCACAAAATAATCACATTAACAATTAGTTACTTTGAGATGAAAACTCAAGAAAACTAACATTAATAGATCATTAAAAAATACACATTGATTTAACAACAGAGATTAAAACTGCGTATAACAAAATTTTGTAAGGACAGAATCATGCCATTTTTTATGGAGACGAAAAATGAAATTTGGTAATTTTTTAGGTAAAAAAACTTATCTAACTCTTAAAATTAATCGTTCAATAACTATTTCGTCATACTAAAAGAGTAAAGATATTGGTTAAAGTTTGGGATAATTGTAACATCAATGCAGTTTAGGTATAGAAACTATAAGTGGATGAATCAACAATAATGTTCCTCAAGCCACCAACTGTAGATGCCAACATAATACACACACCTATGCAAATTGCAACCTGAAAGGAAAGAAACGTAATTTTTTTAATGACAAATATATATAATTATAAGAGAAACATATATTGTATTCTGATTTTAGATTGTTACATTTTTTAAAGAAAAATTGCTAACGTGAATTGATCATTACCCAATTGATGAACCAGTTGATACTGAATCTCCTTGGCTTCTTGATTATCAACCACATTATACTAGGAAGCTGAAATAATTCACAAGAAAATAATTGATCTTTTGATTTTATAATTAATTCATTTAAAAATTTGACAGTTTGACATAAGCATAAAGAAATTGAGAGGACAAGAGTGTCTTACAAAATATGAAGTGGGAGCAAAACCAAATCCACCAAAGAATCCAAGAAGATCTCCAAAGAATGGAAAAGTCACCCCAAATAATAATGTAAAAGCTGAAACATATCAACAAATTGTAGTAACATTAAGACTTTCATGAAGAAATTAAACAATTCTTCTATAACTTACTCTACTACTGAAAATTTGATATGTAATAATGATAGCATAGATTAGTTTTGACTCAAGTTTTGCCATCTTACCTACATAAGCGGATCGAGCTACAAGTCTAAGCGCTGCACTAGGAGGGAAGTTCAATCTTCGAACCATCGTCCCCTCAATCAAGTCGAAAACAGGCATGGCATAAACCTATAACATTTTTGCCCCATTGATCAGAAATGAAAATTTAAGGTAAAAAACATTTTTTGTTTTCACTTTTAATCACAAAATTGTCACTATTTTCGCCAATTTGATGTCTTGGTTTTGCATAGAGACCTACCTGGTAGCTACCAACAACATTGATGAAAACCATCAAATTAGCAGAAGCAACAAGCCATGAAGGCCTTTCAAGTGACATAAGTATATTATCATCAACATCTTGTCCAAAAGCCCAATATCCTAAGGTTGCAACAGGGAAATAGCATATTGCATTGATTAAATAAGCACAAATAGCACCTTTCCACATTGGTATCTTTGAGGGTTTCTCAGGAGTTGATGGAATTGTAGCCTGAATTTCAAGTGTCACTGCTTGGCCAGAAAATGCAAATGAGATTTGACCAAGTGCACTAAAGACTCTGAACAATAAATCAGTTTTGCTGATTTGCTTGTATTCATAGCTAACATTGTCAATCCGACCTCTAGATAAGCAAGCCACCCATGCTATAGTTGAATAGCTGCAGTCAAAATCACACTATATAGTAAGGTATATATATAAATGTTTTAGCAGTGATAATCACTTATTTTAATTTGTTTTATGGTATGAAATCAATCCAAATACTTTATGGAAAAGAATAAATGTTGGAGGCTGACCCTTACTCAGGCCTATCATATACTGATATAATTTGTAACAATAATATTTTTTTGAACAAAAAATGATAGAAGAGGTGCAACACGAGGACTTCTAGATGCCAACCACCATCTAGTTATACTCTTTGCATAACACGTGTAAATGCATAATGAGATATGATACATTAGTACCAATATGATTGCACTTATTTGTAACTATAATATAATAATACTTGTTGAGTGTGCCTCGTAGTTACAGATAAGTGGATAGGTCTATCGAGTGAAGCAATAGAGACCTTCCTACCCTTGGGTCAAGCCCAAACGTTTGTTGGGTTGGAACTAACGGGTGCATGGGGAAAGGCCACCGCATTACCGTTAGAGGTAATGTTGAAATCAGGACTGTAGTATTTAAAATTAAATCCTAGTTATACTTGTGCACTGCAATCCCTAATCTTTCACTAATAAGAAATAATGGAATAGGAAAAATTATTAATAATAACATGATACTAATGACCATTTTTCAGTTACAAATATTCATTTTTCTCATTTGTGTTTTCTATTTTTTAGTTTGGGAAAAATACAAATTACTTCTTTCCCTAGGAGGAGGACCTTCTTGCATAGATATAAAATGTCAAGCTAGCTCAAAAAACACTAAGGAATAATAAACAATTCAAAAGCTAGTATTCAAGAAAAGACTAGACATGTTGGATCAAAAAGTACCTTAATGACATCACAGATGCCGCTAAAGAAACACCAGAAACTGAATTGAAATTGGGAAGCTGAGACAGAAAAAAATGGATGCCACCAAAAATCATAATCCAATAAGACTGCTTGATTTGTGTGCAATTGATGAATGCTATCTCAACAAAATTCTTTAGACACTTCCCACCAATAACCATATAGACAGTGTCACACCCAACTTGTACAATCAGTTGCTGAGGTAGAACAATCCATGCTCCAAGTTTTGGTCCAAAAGCATGTCTACCAAGATCAATATATCGATCGAAACGAGTTCCCGGTACACATTCATGTAGCTGGATCATTTGCCACATTGTGTTTAATGTTAGACACCATGATAGTAACAACATCAAGATCCCTGGACCCCTACATAGAAGACAAGATAATTACTCCTTCTTTTTTTACATGTATGTATTATTGACAAATAATAAGTTAATGTTACTCTAATTTACCATCCTAGATATGCCATGGCATATGGCAAGCTGAGAACACCAGCACCTATCATGGCTGTCACCGTGTGGAAAGTCGAGTACCACCATCTGCCTTGGCGATCGGGGCCATTGTCCACACATTTTTGTATTGGTTGAACTTTCTGCAACTGTGGAAGATACGAATTAACCACATATATAAACTGCGCTAACAATTTAAATTGTTGTTGAAAACTAGTGTGTGAGATCATAGCAAAAAATTGATTATTGAAATTACCTTAGAAGGTAGAGTAGGATTTGAAACCATTTTAATTCACTCACAAAGAAGATCAAAGAAAGAGAAGGCCCTATGATATGTTTTAATCAAAGTGTGGTTAGTGACTTGTTCTACACTCTACCACCAAGTGTTTTTCTTGTCATTTGTGCTTTTGTTGGAATTGAAAGAATAAGTTTGAGGACACAAAAGGTCTCACTAGTTAAGCTGCTAGCTAGGTGAGGTAAACTAACTTTTAAACCCAACGATTAAAGCAAGATTATATTAGGAGTTGTTTTTCCATCACTAATTAATTCTGATTATATTTCACTCTAATCCAAACCATGTCTAGTTGCAGATGTAGGAAACTTGTAGAGTATAGATTGATATTTTTCTATGTGGAATTGTTAACAAGAATATTTTTTTATGAAGGAACATCAATTAAGTTAATAATTTTGGTGGTGTTTGGGACAATAGAAGCTTCACTTTTTTTTAGTGGGGTTAGTGAATTGTTCTGCATGTTAAAGAATCAAAATTGAGAAGATTCTTTATATTAATTAATGTGTAATGTAAACGATTACGATGTCTTGAAGCTAACGAGATTTATTATTATTATTATTATTTTTTTACCAAAAAGCTAACGAGATTGTTGAAAAGTTTCTTTTGATTTTTGAGTGTTACGAACGTTTTATTAGGGGGAATTAGTCACTTTAATCTCTGAATAGGAAATGAGTAGTCTATTTAATCCCTGAATGTTGAGAAATTGCAAAACAATTCTCGAATGTAGACTCTATTGGTTAAGTTCAGGGACTAAAGGACTAACGGAGTCAACATTCAGTGACTAGATTGACTAACAGAGTCTACATTCAGAGACTATTTTGCAATTTACCTGCATTGAGGGACTAAAGTGACGATTCATTTCCTATTCGGGGACTAAAGTGACAATCTCCATTTTATTGGTGACGGAAAGGCATATTATTTTTAGGAGAATGTTAACGAATGATGTTGGGGTATTGTTTAAAGGGTCTTCCTAACTTGTGCCACAAGGGCACAGGTAAAAAGATAACTTTTGAAACTTTTAAGACATTAAATGTATAATTTTCAAGAAAGAACTTAGATGTTTAGTTCTTAAATTACGCATCAAGGACACAAATTAGTTTTTGCATTGTTTAAAGTACTAAAACAAGTTAAGTTCAAAATTGTTGTTGACACATTTGACAGGGCTGAAAAACACATGTAAAAGACAAAAAGCCCCCTCAGCAACTGCCGAGGAATGAAGAAACCGGCTGCAGTTAACTATCGAGGAAAACCTCAACAGTTAACTACCGATGTATTTCTGCTACAAATCTGGCAGAAGCTCTCTCATCCATTATTATTCTCATTTTATCAAAATTTTCCAAATTTCTCTCAAAATCTCTCTAAAAAACCCAACCAATCCTACCAAATTTATTCAACAAAATCACAAGTAAGTCATCATAAAGCTATTAACTTACATTTTAGTTGTTATAAATGTTTTTTTTTTGAGTTTTTAGTAGATTTAAATTAGTTTAGTTTAGTTTTTGAGTAGATTTACATGTTATAATTCATTTTTAGAGTAGATGTTAGTTGATTAATCTCTTATTTCTAAATGTTAACCCGTGATGCAATATTAACCCTAGATTTAACCTAATTTTTTCGTGTGACTTTACTATATTAACCCTAGATTTAATTTATGCAAAATGTCATCTCTTATTTCTAAATGTTAACCGTGACGCAATATTAACCCTAGATTTAACCTAATTTTTTCGCGTGACTTTACTATATTAACCCTAGATTTAATTTATGCAAAATGTCATCTCTTATTTCTAAATGTTAACCCATGACGCAATATTAACCCTAGATTTAACCTAATTTTTTTGCGTGACTTTACTATATTAACCCTAGATTTAATTTATGCAAAATGTCATCTCTTATTTCTAAATGTTAACCCGTGACGCAATATTAACCCTAGATTTAACCTAATTTTTTTGCGTGACTTTACTATATTAACCCTAGATTTAATTTATGCAAAATGTCCTCTCTAATTTTAACCTAATTTTTCCCTTCACGCTTTTGCATTTAATGTCTATCTAAAGTAAAATAAAATTATGTTCCTAATTATAAGTTGTTTTTTGGAAAGGAATAACCGCTAACCCGTCTCGCTATACTTAACCTAATCTCTTACTTATAAATGTTAACCCGTCTCACTATACTTAACCTATTATGTTACATTACTTATAAATGTTAATCCGTCTAGCTTACTTAACCTAATTTTTCCCTCACACTTTTGCATTTAATGTTTATCTAAAGTAAAATAAAATTATGTTCCAAATTATATGCTATTGTTTTTGAAAATCGCTTACTTATAAATGTTAATCCGTCTCGCTATACTTAATCTAATTTTTCCCTCCACACTTTTGCATTTAATGTTTATCTAAAGTTAAATAAAATTATATTCCTAATTACATGTTGTTTATTTGGAAAGGAATAACCGTTAACCAGTCTCGCTATACTTGACTTAATCTCTTACTTATAAATGTTAACCCGTTTTGCTATGCTTAACCTATTATGTTACGTTACATTGTCAAGGACGATGTCATGGAAAATTATGTTATGGTACAGTACCAACGTCTATGCTTCTTAATATTATGAAATACTATATGACAATCATGACATTCATCTAAACTATTTTGTTACCTATTACCGTCAAATATTACCTTCCATATGACTCGTGCGTTAGCACGGGTCGATGGTCTAGTGTAGTTAAAATGTTTGCCTGATGATTATGTTATAATTTTAGGGTTATTCTTTATTTTAGTGTTTTATATTTATTTTTTATTTTAGTTTTTAAGTAGATTTACATGTTATAAGAGTATATGATTTATTTTAAGAGTAGATATAAGTTGAATAATTTTGTTATATTTTACATTGTTATGTTTTTTTAGGTAAAACATTTTAGGGTTATTTTTTAATTTTTAGGGTTTATGTATAATTTACACTCTAAGTGTTTGATGAAATGTTTGAATGAGTTTTTCAT
>Ga0315915_1003118_pt1 | contig 21114 bp, 14 predicted proteins | sample MpolbnodulesMG_FD_207738 | JGI IMG/M metagenome (GOLD analysis project Ga0315915, IMG submission 207738) | Medicago polymorpha root nodule microbial communities from Los Angeles, California, United States - branched nodules | ecosystem: Host-associated > Plants > Roots > Nodule | place: USA... | reverse complement strand
TGGTATAGTGACCATTGTTGCTGGTGTTGATAGTTTATAAGTTGTATATGATATCGTTCTACGAGGTTATCTGGGACTTAGTTTGATGTTTATCCAAAAAAGGAAAGCTTCGAGCTGTATATGTTTACTACTAAAAATACCAATATTTAGTATGATTATTATATTAAAGTACAGTAACATAAGTATAGGAATCTTCATCGTTGGGGTGTGGACTGTGGCTGTGAATGACAGGCTCTCGTGCTTGCTTCTCATACTGTACTTTAGCCAAAATAAAATCATAAATTACTATGCTACAAAATAGGCTTTTGGCAACATCCTTATTCCTTGCATTGCATGTCAGAGTCAGTGTATCACTATTTCTTAAAAGTACTTCGTACCTCTAATTGACATGTGGTCAGAGACCAATTTTTAATGAAATGATAATAATATTCGAATTAAGTGTGTTTTGTGTTGGACACGCATCAATGTCCGACATTTATATAAGATTCATTCGACATATGTATATGTTTGAATTTTTTCTTTGCTATGATAACGTAACATTTAGAATATTTAAAACTAAAAGTTTAGTCAATAAAAGTCTTACACAGTCGACATAAATTGAAATGAGGAGTGATATTTGTACAACTAATATTTGACAACTTTGGTGACAACCACTTTTCTCCTCTTGTGATTGGACAAAAACAATTGAGAGAGAAAGAAGAAGAGGGAGAATAAAAACACATGTGAGTATGAGAGAGAGAGTTGTTTCAAAAGTTGTCAAAAAGTGGTTGTTGATAGACACCCTTTTTTATGTATCTCTCATGTACATCCTTATGTGGCTAAGGTATTTTAGTAATTTCACATCACACCATCACCTCCTATCATCTCTTCTTTCAATGTTTTTGCCACATGACACAATTATGTGTGAGTGTAAAAGAATGTATGCGACCTAAAGTGGTCCATGTATAAGGGCTCTTTGCATTACCTTCACCTCCCAATGTCACTCCCACTATCTCAATCCCAACTAATCTAGCCATCACTTCCCACATGCAAACCAGAACTAAAACAAACATTGATCTATCTAGATTAAAACAAAAACTCCAAATTGTTGGAAGACATGCAAGAAGATTTTTATGGTAAAGGCTACGGTAGGTGACCTCTTTAGGTCTCCTACCATAGGAGATTTGACTTCTTCTTCTTTTTTTTTGTAAAATAGATGGTAACAATTGGATGTACTTTATATTTTTTGAAGACCATGATATTATCATACTCTCTTAATACTAGATTTTTTTTACACTATGTTCCATCATCCTTCTCTCTCCCCTTCTTGTCTGCTTACTGGCCCATCGGCCACCACAAACAACAGCAACCTCTCAAATGTAATGTGTTAGAAAAAAATATGGAGTCTTCAATCATTGTTCTTATTAAGATTGAAGATTTTTGCAGATAATTAAGATTGTACTTCTATATTCATATTATTTTGGATTTTAAATCTTCAATCATTGTTCTTATTAATTTTCTTGATGCACGGTAAATCTTAAGGTTAATTGTTATCCATTAAATTACAGTGAGAAGAACAACAGATGGATGAGCACGATAATCTGTGTGCTACTATTATCCCACCTTAATTGTTCTCCATTAAATTCATTAAATATTGAGTCATGGTCTTGATGCAGCGCTTATCTTTGAGATTCCTCCATAATTTCATTTCCTATTCCCATTCTTATATTATTATTAAAAGAAAATAAAAGACGACAGGAAGAGAAGGGATATGCGTAAGGTGTTGTCGTCGTCTTCTGCTGCGTCTTTGCTTCCCTCCACCTCTCTCTCCCTCTCTCTATTAGATCTACCCAAATCAAAGAAATATTACAACGACGGATTTCTTCAGATTTCGACAAGGTTGAGGACGAAGATGACGGGGACGAGGGTGGTTGTGGACGGCGGAGCAAGCGGCGGAGGTGGGGGCGAGAATGGAAAGAGGAAGAAAGCGTGTATTTTTCTTCTAGGTTGTTTTGGTTGAGAGGTTGAAGAAAGTGAAAAAGTTCTAGTGTAGAGGGATTATAGTAAGATCAATGTTCTTCATCAATCTAACGGTGACACATGTCATTTTTGTTATACAAAAAAAAAATCAGTCTTTTTTAATGTCTCCTACCATGAGAGACCTATTCAAGTCCCCTACCAGAAACGGCTCAAGTCCCCTACCGGAAACGGCGCCGATTTTTATGCTTTAGAAAATAATAAAACATAGTCTCGTGTACCTCTTCCTTGATGTCTTTTTCTTTTGAGATCCCACCTTTTCCCGCCAGCTGCACAAAGCCTTATATGGTTTAAAACATGTTTTGAGGCAGTGATTTTAGAGACTCAAAGAAACCCTCACATATTTTGGAAGGATTTCGCTCTACCAAGCAGGGGCGGAGCCCTTCATGGGCTGGGGTGGGCCACGACTCACCTGAAAAATTTAAAAAATTAACAATTATAAATCTATTCTGCGAGATTTTAAATAATTTTACGACGTCTTTTGTTTTTGGCACATTTAAATCTATGTAAAGTGGTGTAGTGATCCACCCAGAAAAATAAAAAAAATAAAAATCATCGATCAATTTTGAGATTTTAAACAATTTTTCAACGGTTTTAGATTTTAGCGGTTCCACAAGTAGTATACATGATTTTTGTTGTGGCTATGCTTGGCTGGTTAGCGGAGGCTTACATGCCTTCTAATTTATGGGGGTTTCAAACCTCCCTTACATTGTCTCTCAAAATAATCACAATCAAATCACCCTTCATTCATCTTGTCTTTGATCTCAAGCACCTCTGCAATCTTTACTACTATATGGGAATTGAAGTTGAGCATCAAAATGTTGGTTCTATCCTTCTATCTCATTTCAAATACATTCATGAGTTTCTCTTCATAACCGATTTGAAAGATGCAAGTGCAATGACCGTACATATGGTATTTAGTGCCAATCTCACCAACAGTTCCTTTGTTGAGGCTACATTGTATTGTTATTTTTTGGGATCCCGTCAATATTCCATCATCAATCTCCTTGAGTTGAATTATATTGTGAATAAGGTATGCCAATTCATGGCTCACACTTTAGAGGATTGGTGGACGTTTGAGATGTGTACCAAATTATGGTCCATATAGGGTTGTGATCAATCTATTAACTCAACAATTATAACTCTAGTTAAGTGATAGCTTATGGGGGGTTGCATAAGATTGGCTGCAGATTAAAAGTAAAGTATCACAACCTTCCACTCATCACTACTGAGAACATTTTGATTCTAAACTTCCTCCATGTACTGAAAGTCTCTTTTGTACCTCTATCGATCTAGTGTGACAAGTAGTGCATGTTTTAACCAAACACATGGAGATTGATCTCTTTTTTGTTAGAAATAAGGTGTCGAGCAAACAACTTGATGCCTTCCATATCCAAGAAACTGGTCAAAAAGTTGATATCTTCACAAAACCCACGTACAACCAAGTTTTTAGAGTTTAGAATCAAGATCAATTGGGTTAATCCTTCTATTCACCCACCTTGATCTTGTAAGGGTGTGTGTGAATGTATTAGAGATATAATCAATCTTATTGGGTTATAGTGAGTATTCATCCAAGTCCCGCATAGAGTAGTGTGAAGTAAAAAAATATAGTTAGTTTGAGTTTTATTCAACATAACATTTGTAGTCCCTACTACAAAATACCCCCTTTAATAACATTCATTTTAGCGTTTAATAGCGCTTGTGAAGCGCTAAGAAAGCCCACACTATTATAGGTCAACATGCTATAATAGCGCTTTTAAAACGCTATTAAATAGCATTGTTTCAATAGCGCTTTCAGAAAAGCGCTAATGAAGCCTTATTTTTGTGCTATTTTCAAGCTATTTTTGTGCTAGTCTCTTGGGTGTACTACGGGCTACGGTAGTTGTGTGTCATGAGAGGATTTTCAATTTTGTCCTTGTAAAAATTGCAATTGTGCGAGGGTTGAGAGAGTTTGCAATTTTCTCCTGCAAAAAATTGCAAATTTAGTAATTAAATATTTTTGTTAAGAGATTGTGAGTGTAGGTATGAACTGCTGAACGACAATTAATCTGTGAGGTTTATTATTTGTTTCTATTTTTCTTCTCTAATGATGAACAAAGAACTCTTTTTTGTGTGTTTTTAATGGAGAAAAGCGTATGTTTTTATGACAAGACTTTCTCTAGTACAACGAACTTGAAACGTAAAATGTTGAAAGTAAACTGCATGAAGAGTAAAAGACTTGAAAGTAAATATGCAAAGAAATGAAGGTGCATAAATGTAAAGGTGCAAGGAAATTTAAGTAGAAAAAATTAAATGTGTGATGAAAGGTCATCTTATGTTATTCTTATCATGTTTTTCAGTTATTTTCATAAGGTTTTACCAGCAAAACAGAGGAGTATTAGATTAATTGCCTACGATTTCGAGACATTTGTATTGTTTTTATATTTGAGTATGATTTCGGGACATTTTTATTGTTTTCTATATTTGAGTCTGTAATTCTATTCTTCCCGAAACATAGCAATTTTAAGATGTTCTTGATGTAATTCACGAAGAAATCATACAAATCGGCAAAGCAAGACATCCGAAGATTTATGTGGTCATTAGGAAGATGAAGACTGAAGATTCAAGAAGCCTCAGAAGACTTTACAGAGGGAGAAATTATTTTCCCAAGTTCCAACACATCTTAAATTCAAGCAAACACCGAAACAGGTAAAGAAAACAGGCATTTCAGCGCAGAATTTGCAGAGAAACGCCCAAGCACACATAACGAGGCGCCCAAGTGCCCAGAGGCTGAAGGAAAGCTCCCAGTGAAGGTGAGAAAAATACAAGAAATGGGGGTTGAATTGTCTTAGCTTTTTCTTCTTTTTAAACTAAGTTCAATGTTCAGAGTATGAGAGATTTCAGATTCAAGAACAACGTTCAGAGTCTAATGCAGCGGATAATGTATATATATATATATATATATATATATATATATATATATAGAGAGAGAGAGAGAGAGAGAAGAGAAAGACACAAAGCAATTATACAGGTTCCTTCCACAATCCGGAAGTAGTCATGTCCCCCTTGCACTTCCAAGGAGAGTTCACTAAAATTAAAATCTGATTACAAATGCTCAAGCACACAAGGGAGAGACTTCCAAATACTCAAGCACAAAAGCAAGAGATTTCCTATGCTCAAGCACAAAAGAAAGAGACTTCTAGACAAACAAAATTACACAAAAAAATGTTTGAGGTTGAACACTTGATATACAATCAGTGGTGTTCACAATACAAATCAAATAAGACTCTTAAGACTCAAGAATTCCTGAAATATGAAAGTTAAGAAGAAATTATAAGTGAACTTTAATGTGCAATAATTTCAGTAGAGTTTTGGCACTTTGTAAATTGTTGGTGAGTTTCTTACAATCTTCAAGTCTTCACTTCTTTATATAAAGGTGTGAGAGATACGTTGAGGATTCCCAGCACATCAAAAGAGTCGTTGTTGAAGCTTGATCATCACCAATGATCTGTTGCTTGATTTGGTTAGTGTCCTAAGAGGGAATAATTTGAAATTCATTCCTTGTTTGGAGAACAACCAGCGTAGACACAGCTGTAGCAGTACTATTGCAGACATGGATAGTGGAGTAGTGGAGTAGTGGTTGTACAATTGTACTACGTCCTTTTCCTGTGCTTTTCAGTGGATAAGCATCCAATGCATTCTAATTCCTCTGAAATAGTCGTTGCTCCAAGCTTCTATTCCTTCTGCAATGATGTGTCTTCAGAAAAACAAACTGCAGTTTCTTGGCTTTAGACTCTGATGAACTTCAGACTCTGATGGTCTTCAGACGCTTGATGACGCCAGACTCTCACAATCAGCTTCTGATGGTCTTCAGACTCTAGCAGTCTTCAGACTCTGTCTTGCAACATAAGCTTCATTTACTAATTCCATTGTTCTCTTTTGTTCTTTCAGAACAAATACTTGGATATAATACTTATAAATTTTTGTCGATGGTCATGTATGTTGGAACAAAATGTGTTTAACATTACCCTTTGAGTTTTGATGATAATAAGGTATTAAAATTTGTCAACTGGATATGCTAATATTTGTTCAAGTGTGCAGGACCATAGACAAAAATTTAAGTGTCTCTAAACCAAGCATAGGTTCTGGAAGAACAAATTAAGAGCAATAGAATCTACAAAAAGGAAACTTATGTTGCAAGAAAGCATCTGAAGAGAAGAGGTTCTGAAGATCATCAGAAGCTGCTCATCAGAAGTTGTTACCAGAAGCTGACGTCGTCAGAAGCACTTAATCAGAAGTTGCTCATCAGAAGCTGACGTCATCAGAAGCTTAGGTTCATCTAAAGTTGAAAGACTGGAAGCTTCAGGGATTTTTAAAAGATGTTATTCTCATGCCCATCATTGCAGAAGGAATAGAAGCCTGGAGCAACGACTATTTTAGAGGAATTTTAAGGCATTGGATGCTTATCCACGAAAGAGCGTTAGAAAAGGACATAGTACAATTATACAACCACTATCTCCACTACTTTACTCTCTGTGTCTGCAATAGTACAAGACAACAGCTGTGACTACGCTGGTAACTCTCTATACAATGAATGGATTTGAAATTGTTCCCTCTTAGGACAATATCCAAATCAAGCAACAGATCATTGGTGATTATCAAGCTTCAACAACGACTCTTTTTGATGTGCTGACAATCTACAATGTTCCTCTCACACCTCTATATAAAGGAGTGAAGACTTGAAGATTTCTAAGAGACTCGCACAATTTTACAAGAGCCAAACCTCTGCCGAAATTGTTTCACATAAAGTTCACTTAGAATTTCTTAACAACTTTCATATCTTAGAAATTATAGAGTCTTAAGAGTCTGTATCTGATTTTTATTGTGAACACCACTGATTGTATATTAAGTGTTCAACCTCAAACAATTTTCTTTGTAATTCTGTTTGAATAGAAGTCTCTTGTAGTTTTTCTTGAGCATAGGAAGTCTCTTGCAGTTGTGCTTGAGCAATAGGAAATCTCTTGCAGTTGTGCTTCAGTTTGTTTGAAGTCTCGTGCTTTTGAGCTTGACCAATTGTAATCAGATATTGATTTTAGTGAACTCTCCTTGGGAGTGCAAGGAGGAGTGGACTACTTCCGGATTGTGGAAGGAACCACTCTAAATTGCTTTGTGTCTTTCTTCTTTCTCTCTCTCTTTATTTATCCATTGCAACTAGACTCTGAACACTACTTCAGAAAACACAATTCAACCCCCCTTCTTGTGTTTTTATCACCTTCACTATACACTTGAACAAATATTAGCATATTCAATTGACATTTTAATACCTTGTTATCATCAAAACTTAAGGTGGTAATGTTAAACACATTTTGTTCCAACAATGTTAAAAAGCAAGAGACTTGCAAATACTCAAACACAAAAGTAAGCGATTTCCTATCCTTAAGCACAAAAGCAAGAGACTTTTTGACAAACACAATTACACAGAAAAATGTTTGAGGTTTAACACTTGATATACAATCAGTGGTGTTCACAATACAAATCAGATAAGACTCTAGAATTTCTAAGATATGAAAGTTAAGAAGAAATTCTAAGTGAACTTTGGTGTTCAACAATTTCAGTAGAGTTTTGGCACTTGTAAATTTTTGGTGAGTCTCTTACAATCTTCAAGTCTTCACTCCTTTATATAGAGGTGTGAGAGATATGTTAAGGATTGCCAGCACATCAAAAGAGTCATTGTTGAAGCTTGATCATCACCAATTATCTGTTGCTTGATTTACTTATTGTCCTAAGAGAGAATAATTTGAAATTCATTCCTTGTTTGTAGAACAACCAACGTAGACACAGCTGTAGCAGTACTATTGTAGACATGGAGAGTGGATTAGTGGTTGTACAATTGCACTACGTCCTTTTTCTGCGCTCTTCAGTGGATAAGCATCCAATGCATTCTAATTCCTCTAAAATAGTCGTTGCTCCATGCTTCTATTCCTTCTGCAATGATGTCTTCAGAAAAACAAACTTTAACTAACTTCAGTTTCTTGGCTTTAGACTCTGATGAACTTCAGACTCTGATGGTCTTCAGACGCTTGATGACATCAGACTCTGGCAGTTAGCTTCTGATGGTCTTCAGACTTTGTCTTGCAACATAAGATTCCTTTACTAATTTGATTGCTCTCTTTTGTTCTTTCAGAACAAATACTTGGATATAATACTTTTAAATTTTAGTCTATGGTCTTGTACACTTGAACAAATATTAGCATATCCAATTGACATTTTAATACCTTGTTATCATCAAAACTTAAGGTGGTGATGTTAAACACATTTTGTTCCAACAATGTTAAAAAGCAAGAGACTTTCAAATACTCAAGCACAAAAGCAAGAGTTTTCCTATGCTCAAGCACAAAAGCAAGAGTTTTCCTATGCTCAAGCACAAAAGCAAGAGACATCTTGACAAACACAATTACACAGAAAAATGTTTGAGGTTGAACACTTGATATACAATCAGTGGTGTTCACAATACAAGTCAGATACAAATTATTAAGACTCTAGAATTTCTAAGATATGAAAGTTGTTAAGAAATTCTAAGTGAACTTTAATGTGGAACAATTACAGCAGAGTTTTGGCACTAGTATATTGTTCTTGAGTCTCTTACAATCTTCAAGTCTTCACTCCTTTATATAGAGATGTCAGAGATACGTTGATGATTGTCAGCACACCAAAAAGAGTCGTTGTTGAAGCTTAATCATCACTAATGATATGTTGCTTGATTTGGTTATTGTCCAAGGAGGGAACAATCTCAAATTCATTCCTTGTTTGGAGAACAACCAGTGTAGACAGAACTGTATCAGTACTATTGCAGCCAAGGTAGTGGAGTAGTGGTTTTACAATTGTATTATGTCCTTTTATGTGCTCTTCAGTGGATAAGCGTCCAATGCCTTATAATTCCTCTTAAATAGTTGTTGCTCCAGGCTACTATTCCTTTTGCAATGATGTGTCTTCAGAATAACAAAATTTAACTTACTGCAGCTTCCAGTCTTCAGACTCTGATGAACTTTAGCTTCTGAGGATCTTCAAATGCTTGATGACGTTAGCTTCTGGCAGTCAGCTTCTGGTGGTCTTCAGACTCTGTCTTGCAACACAAGCTTCCTTTGTAGTTTCCATTGCTCTCATTTATTCTTTCAGAACCAATACTTGAATTTAAAGACTTATAAATTTTTGTTTATGGTCCTGCACACTTGAACAAATATTAGCATATCCAATTGACTTTTTAATACCTTGTTATCATCAAAACTTAAAGGTGATAATTTTAAACACATTTTGTTCCAACATCCATGCGCATGTTATGGGGTACCAGGCGCTCATACATGGCAAGCACTGGCGCATGGCTGGGGTGCTAGGTATCAAATGACTTGCGAAAAAAAGTCACATTTTATGACATTTTTTCCCCTAAAAGCCCGTGATTTTAGTCCTAGTCAGGTGGAAACTTTCCCTATAAATACCGCCTTAATCATTCGTAATTTCTCATTAAGAACTGGAGCAGTTCAATTGGAAGGCGATTCTAGGAGCTTTATGGGGAGTTTTATCTTCTCCTTATCTTTATAGGGTATGTTTTTATCTTTTTGTATTTTGTCTTTAGTTAGCATGTGTAACTAGATATTTATAGGCTAGAGTTCTAAGATGAATTTCTATTTATTTTGTTGGATAATTATTTAATTTATTGTCATTTATTTAGTTATTTTCTATTCGCTATTTAATTTTATTAGGTTTAGTTTATTTCAAAGGAGCGCAACCCTAGTTTAGGTACTTAGGTTGTGACAGAGCCTAATATTGATGCTTATATATTGATATTTATATCTGCCTATCTAGGAAGTAATTAGTTAGTAACTATCGAAAGATACTGAAAGAAGGTTGACCTTAGTAGTAAGTACTTAGGATGTGTCAATACTAATATTAAGTAAAATCTATTGAACCTAGGATGTAACTAGTTATTGATTAAGGAAACAAGTGACTCTGGGAAATAAGTAGAACCATTCTCCTCGACCCTTGGTAAGGTTGTCGCTGATAGGGCTTCCCATTTGTAGAACTACCGAGAGGGAGAGTGTGCTATGAGATACCTAAGATTCATAGATGGGAAAACCTTCAAGAACACTAGTCTTCATTGCCTTTGGAAATCTAGGAACGTCAATTTAAGTCTATGTTTCAATTACCTTTGAGAGAGTAAAACCCCGTTCGTAAGGATTACCGTGCGATCAACAGGTGCAACTAAACAAAGGAGGGGTAGACCAAAATCAACAGAGAAAGTAAAGCTCCGCACGTAAGGATCATCGTGTGATCAGTAGGTGCAACTTGACAAACCGATTAGGTTAGATAAATCCCAACAGACTCATCACTGAGATAGTCTACTTAAGATAAAAAAAACGCGACATGAATATTATTTAATTCCAACAAATAAACAGGGGGATTCAAAGAGTCCTAACCGCTGCTAACATTTCTGCAACCGAAACAGGTAACTTGCTCTGTTGCAAACAGATAAAAATTGCAAATATCTAACCCTCAACTCTTTTATTTATATTTTGTTAAACCAAATTGGTAACACAAATTGTTTGGACGAAATGACAATCCCTATGGATACGATACTCTACTTACACTTTATTACTTGGTAAACAATTTGGTACACTTGCCTAATCCGACCATCAATGTGCAAGAAAGTTGAAGAGTAGAAAAAAATAAATGACTTGAAAATTAAATAAAGATAAAAAAAAATAAAAAATACATTAATCATGTACAGATAATCGACATTCGTTTTATGTGTTAGATAGATGTGATTTTTGAATGCATTAAGCAACATTTATTACAGTGGCTTAAGACCGGCTAACTTTGTCTGGTATGCATGTTTGCCAGGTGTCCTAGGCTGGAAACGGTCCTCAGTTGTTTTCATCGTCAGCGTTGCTTCTTACTTTTTTATTTATGTACAAAGTCAACAAGTGTTCTCTTGGACTTCATATGCACTTGATTACTCCTTGTTAAAAGTATGGCTCATATATACAAGACATTAAATAAGGCAATGGACGGAAATAAATTTCTATACCTAACGCCTTAGAGGAGACTCGTATCACTTAAGGATAACAAATTGGTTCTTTAAGTTTTTTTTCGTATCACTTAAGTTCTTTAAGTTATTTAACCGTAACTATTTGGGGAATATCAGATCTTCGAAATTTAAGTTATTCGGCACTTAAAAGTTAAAACTAAATAACATAAAGGATCTAATTAAGTGATACAAAAAATACTTAAAGGACTAACTTGTTATAATCAAAGAATTTAAAGGACGTAAACGAAATTTTTTTAAAGAACCTCCGGTGTAATCTGGCATAGAAATATATTTCTTACTTTCTCATTAGCATAAAAATTGGGTACATTGACATAAGAAGAAAAGATGGGTATCTGAACCTTTATTACATTTGAAGGAGAACATGTAACCTTATTATTTGTTTTAATAAGAAACTCTTATTTTCTCAATCATCTCTATTTGGAGAATCACGAGTTTTCTCATCTCCAATTGGAATGCCAGCAACAACATCAACCATAGCATCAACCATGTGATTAACTTCAATTGTGCTCCCTCCATATTGTTTTGCTTTGGTCCAAGCCCTCATTGTCACATCCTCAATGAACAATTCACATATTTTTGCCATGGTAATAACACAAGTCTCATCTGAGTCCAGCTCGACATTTCTATCCTTCATCATCCTCTTAATCATAGAGATAGGTAACATTGGATCTTCCTGTGGTTGTTTTCCATGTTGGTTTGGATCCATTTGTTGTTGTTAGCTTCAAAATACTCTTTGACATGCACAAGACAAAAAATGAAAAGTCAAAATTATACATATTATAATTATAGATATAGGATAAAATAATAAAAATACTATGATTTTTGTACAAAACACAACCATTTAAAGAGCTTAATTTTACAGGCCAATTCTGTAGGTATTATGAAACATGACCTTTTGTTTATTTTGATGGTGGAGGGCGGAAATGTAAAGAAAATCATGCTAATGAAAATATATACTAAAAAGTTCCATCAAGAAGATTGAAGTTTCTTCTTAGCCACAAAGAAAACAAAATAAAATAAAATAATGAGATGGTATCATGCATGAAATATGAATTGTGAACTATTTTAATGGCATGAAAATATGTTTCATGTGAAGTATTGAGATTTATGTTGAAAGGTTTATTACCTTATTATTATAAAGGAACAAGATTCTATTGCTTTCTTGATGGTGATTCTTTCTTGAACAATATTCAAGAGAAATTTTACAATGAAGATGTGTGTATGGGGTACCATGTATTTATAGTACAATAATACATAAAAAAAAATTGTTAATCAAAATATTAACAATAAAAAAACTTTGACTTTAAAGAAGCTTTGTAAGTAGTTTGATAAATGCAATTTATGTCAATTATTCTGAAAAATTGTTATTCTTTAAAGTTTGTTTATATATATAGGGTTAATAATGCTTTACCCCCTATAATATAGATCATTTTCGGTTTTCCCCTTGTAATTTTTTTTTTTGATTTACCCCCTATAAAAAAAATTGTTTTGGAATACCCCCTTAATAGATCATTCAAAAACCAACTTTTTTTTTTGCAGAAATTTTCGTTTTTGAATGACCTATTAGGGGGAGTATTCCAAAACAAAAAAAAATTACAGAGAAAAAACAGAAAATGACATATATTACAGGGGGTAAAGCACCATTAACCCATATATATGTCATTGTAAAAATTTATACACCCTTAATAAATAACAGTCAATCATATGTGTGACTTTATAAATAATTATGATTAATGATATAAAATTTAAGAATGTTTGATACAGTAAAATATATTACAATGACAATGTATCTAAATTAAAGCATTTTTAGTGTCCCCTTTTGTTCCATAATAACTTCCAAATTTTCTAACAACCAAAATGTTCCAAAGAAATTGTACCATTTTACAAGTCGAGTTTACGAGTCGATTCCTTCTATACAAAAGGAGTTGAGGTAAAAACTTGAGTACTAAAAGTTGCTTTTTATTTTTCTTATAGACCAAATTTGATCTTGCGGTTTTAATTTGGGATAAAATGGTTGATGACCCTAAAATAAATTACAATGAATTAATTGCATAACTTTATGTATATATAATTGACATCAAAATTATTCATATATATTAAAATGAATAATTATAAAACATATTTTTGAACTTCTCTAAAAAACATATTTTTGAACTAGTAAGAAATAAGTGGCATGCCATATTTTATGGAATGTCATGTAGTATATTTTAACATACAAGTATTTAAAGAGTACTTTAATTTCATAAATACTTTTGTTATTTAATTTTTGGTCAAAGACTAACGGTTATTTTTTATTTTTCTTATGAGCTGGATTGCATCTTGTGCTTTTTTAGGAACTAAAATGGTTCTTCATTCTAAAAGAAACTATATTGAAGTAATTGCATAACTTTATGTATATAGTTATTAAGTCAAAATATATGACATGCTATATTTTATGGAAGATTGAATGTCCATTATAGTCCCCGAGAAAAATGGACATCGAGAGAAATGTGTGACATGCTAACTTGTCCTAGACATTGGAATAATAGATTGAAAACAGAAAAAATTAGTACAAATTTATGTACTTTCTTTTTTTTATAGTATAGAAGGAGCTCATACAATTCTCGTGAGCTTAACTCAATTAGTAAGGATATTGCATAATATATGCAGGAGCTGGAGTTCGAACCCCAGACATTCAATTTCTCCACATATAAAATATGTGAGTTCAACCACTAGTATACTTGACAAAAAAAAAAACTCACTTCTTTAGATTTAAAATGTGTGAGTCAAGCCACTAATCTACTTAACAAAAACAAAAAACAAAAAGAAGCTCACACATTTTACAAGTGAAAAATGAGGTATTCGGGGTTCAAGCCACTAGTCTACTTGAAAAGAAAAAAAAACAACCCACTTCTCCACATTTAAAATGTGTGAGTTCAGCCACTAGTCTACTTAACAAAATAAAACAAAACGAAGCTCACACATTTTAAAAGTTACAAAAATGTGGTATCTAGAATTCAAATCATGGTTTATGCATATGATATTATGGAATGTTCCTACCAAATACGCAAAACCCACTAAGACATTCATTTAAATATTTTATTTCATATTTTTGAAAGGAAATCATTTAATTTAAATTTAAAATGAGTCTTCTGGGTTTATTTTTCTCAATGACTATAAGTTGTTTTTTTTTAACAAATCAAAATGAAATATATTATTATGTCAAAAGTGAATCACCGCGCACAAGGCGTGCAACGAGAGAATAATGTAGTATTTTTACGTAATCAAAAGTAAGTATTATATGTATCGTCTCATCAGGAACTAGTGCGATATCACGGACCGTTCAACACCAATTATCATTTTAAGTTAAAAGAGTAGTTTCTTTGTTTGCTTAGAATCAAGTTACCTATGTTGTAAGATTAAAAATCGAGATTAATAAGGCGTGAAACTTGTTAGGATTAGAATTCCTTGATCAAGCATTACACGTAACCTAAAGATCATACATGGATTCTAGCTTTTCTTTGATATTACCATGTATCCCTCGTCAATATCATTCGTGTCCAAATAATATTGTGACTTCAATTGTATCGTTTAATCGTCGATGTCTCAAACTATTAAACGATTCAAGAGTCGTTCTTACCGTTTAATCGACGATTTCTCAATCTATTAAATGATAAGAAAGCATTAAGTTTGGATACAAAGAGTGATTATCTAAACATCAATTCCATGTCGAGAATTTGTGTTTGGATAGAGGACTACCCTAAACCTAGATTCAAAAGTATTTTTCAATCACAATTAAATCAAACATAAACAATAAAGTGCAAGAATAATCTAAATATCAAATCAAATGCTAGAACCATATATTTATAGATCAAAAGATTACATGTTTAACTAAGATCAAGTACCTTTAATCCCAACAATGGAGATTTAACTACTCATTGTCATGGAAGCCTTGCAAGAATGAATTGAAATGGAAGGATTCATTACAACTTTGTGATTTCTCAACAAATGAGGAAGAATCCACCTTCTATCACTCTCACTCTATGAAGAACAAGCTCTATCTCTCTCTTCTAAAGCTAATGCCAAGTATTCTATAATATTCTAAGATATTTAAAAGAATTGATCAAGTTGGCTTTTATAGGAAGTCTGATCTGCATTAACTCGCCTCGCGAGTAACTCCATTCGCCATGGCGAGTTGATGTTTCTTCACTAGTGGGTTTGTGCCACGTCAGCTCTGGGAGGTTAGGCCGCCGTAACGCGCCTCACGAGTACAATTGCTCGCCATGGCGAGTACTTGACTTCTTAGCTCGCCTTCAGTTCGCCGTTGCGAGTTGGAGGCGTGTGATCTCTGGTGCTCTCTACCTAAGCTCGCCTCGGACTCGCCTTCCTTCACCAATCACTCGCCATGGCGAGTAAGCCTTTGTATTTTTTTCTTTGTTTTTCTTCTTTGCTCAGTGTCTTGAATCCCCTTAATTCTAAACAACCCTTGGTGTCTAAACATGACACACCTTGATCTTGACAACTTATTTATTTTTGGTTTTTTCCTTTCTTTTTCTCTTTTTCTTTATCATGTACACAATTTTTTCTTTTCTTTTTCTTTTTGTATTTACAACACAATGTTGTCTTGACCACATACACCATTTTACTTGACAAATGATTTACCTCTACCTTCTCTCCCTAACTTGAACATAACATACCCTATTTGAATGTTCCCTTACTCTATGGCAGAGGGACAAATAAACAATGAAGGTTTAGGGTTCAACAATTAAAAACATATTAGAGTCCTATAGTGCGTCAAAAATGAGCTGGATTTTGAAAAACTTCAGTGCAAATTCATCAAGCATTGTGCTTATGAATTGACAGCTCATAATTGAAAACTCTTATTCATTTGGCTCAGATGGGTTAGCAAGTACTCGCTCTTCTCACAAGGTAGGCTATTTGTGGTCAAGTAGTTTTCACTCATTCACAAAAAATGTGCCTTGATCATTTCCGTTCCTTTACACAATTCAAAACAATTATTGGATTTAATGTAAAGCGACCGAGTTAAACAATGAATGTCGGTCTCCTTGCATATAGTAAAACACATTGAAGTTTCCTCACATTTTGGCTAGAACTAAGTGGTTCACAAACAAATACATTATTGCGGAGAACTAAATGAAATGAAAATTGTGCAAAGTACTCGTTTCAGATTCAAGTAAAAACCTAGAAAAACCGGAAACTTGTACCTTGGCTATGCGCTTTTATCACAACTAAATATCATTATCAATTATCTGAGATTTGCTCAATCTTTGGGTATCTTTCAAGCACTTTGAAATTTGAAGCGTTGAGCATTTTTCTTTGAAAATCAAGCAAGAGTGATATCACACAATGGAACTTCCACATTTTCACATTAGTTTCAAAATGAAGTACTTGACATAAACCAAAAGTACTAAACTCATTATTTTATATAACACCCTACAACAATAAACAATACGAACATAACGTACTTAATTAAACGATTGTTGAAACGACATGACATTACAACCAAACACAATATGAATACGAATATGAATGTACCAAAATAATTAAACAAAGTGATAATTAAACAAAGTTATGAGTCATTGTGCCAAAATAAAAAACACTAACAGAAGCAAATATTGTTCAAAGGTAACATCAAAGTAAAGAAAAAAAAATTGAAGGAGAATGAAAGAATTGACTGAAAGCTTTTAAAATATCTCTCATTAAAGGTGAGCTTTCAAGTCTTTTTCTCTTCCTTCTCAGCCACGCATGTCATCAGAGCCATCATCATCATCGCCTCGAGTGGAGGTCGTTGTGCACATGTGTTGGATCGTCTTGCTCCATGCCTTCCTCATTAACATTACCACCAACATCTTCAGCCATGTTCTCATCTTCATTACCTGCATAGAATTCACCCCCTCCATAAGCATTTGGATCATCCTCAGGCCAATTCACATAAGCCTGGAAAGCGGTGAGTGTCATGAACTGCTCCATAATCTCTGGAGGGTACCCAACTTGCTGTTGCATCAGATACTGGGACTGCTGAAAGTATGTGTGTGCCCGATTAGTGGCTGGTAGCATGTTCCAGGTGTGCATGTTGCTCTCATGTTGCCACTGAGCGTAGCTAGCAAAATCAAAGGTAGCATTGGGTGGGATCGGAGTTGGTTCATTCTGTTGCTCGGGTTGTGATGGAGGTGCTTGAGAAGATGATGCTTGTTTGCCTTTGCCCTTGTCCTCTTTGGTTTCACCCATGATGTAATGGGCGATGAAAGCATCATTGATTGGGTTTTTGATTTTTTTCATGGACAACATTGGGGAGTCTTATGTTAGTATCCTTGAGTAGACCCATAATTAACCCGGGGAAGGAAAGGCGGGTTGTTTGTTCGCCTTTGCCTTGAAGAGTGACCTTCCTTAGTTCCCAAGTGATGGTTCTGGCTATGTCCACCTTGATACCTTTCAGGATATAGTAAATCAAAGGGCAAACATCCACGGTGCAGTCGAAAAGATGACTGTTAGGCATGATGTTATACAGGATGAACTTTTGGATAATCTTTGCAGGGTTGGTCATGAATTTGTATTGGGCTCGGTGCTCTCTCCTAGCCTCACTAATGTCGTAGTTGAAACCCTCTAACAAGAGAAACTTCATAATCTCTTCATGTTAGGCAGGAAGACTAAAGGTGCCCTGACTTGCTTGTCATGAAAGTCATCCATATCATCCTCATCCTCCAATGGGAAGGGGTTTCCTAGGTACTTATTAATGGCCTCTCGATCGAACCAGATTGTCCGACCCCTCACATAGGTTTCAAAAGTAAAAGGATCGGTGTGGGGGTTTTCTGGTAAAGCGTTGGCGTAAAACTCACGCACTAGATCGACATTAAGGTTGGTATCCGGTTGGAAGAGTCGAGCCCACCCTTGGTCATTTAAAAGTTTAGCAATGTCTTGACAGCGTCCCTCGGGTTTGATTTGAAACACCCTCTCAAGCCACATAGATTGCTGAAGCAACTCTATGTACCTATTATGATGATATCGTGATTTGAATCGCTCTTTGTCATAAGGTTGGTTTCTTAGGGTTAGGGATGATGTGGCTTCACCTTTCCTGAATTTACCGGTGGTTGTGGTTTTCTTAGGTGCCATACCTGCAAAACAACCATGAGATACCATACAAAACAAAACAGACAATTAAACATCAGTATCAGAAATAAAATTTGTCTCTAGGAGGTCTTTTACAGCTTTTTCTGCAGCCTCTGACTTTTCAAGACACTGCTTTCTACGTCGCTGGGCTACAACGCTAACACCAGGGTCGAGTGCCAACAGGTGGCAGGCAACGCTCGGATCGATTCCGAGCATGTCGGATGCACTCCATGCGAATAGGTCAGCATTTTCCCTTAAGCAGGCGACCAGTGTGTTTTGACAAGTTCAGGAATATCCTTGCCGATCTTGAAGTTCTTCGATGGGTCGTTTCCGAAAGAACCAACTTGAATTCTCCATCAGGAATAGGTCTAAGAAGTTTCGCGTTGAGCGTATCCTACTTTTCCCTCTTTTGTTCCTTGAGGACTTTCTTGGTGAACCTGGGGTCGAGTTCGACCAAGTTTGCATCCAGAGTACTCGCAGCAGCTTTCCCTTTGTCGTCAGCAGTTTTGCTAGATTGGGAAACCGAGTTCTGGGTTTTGTTTTCCTGAAGGAAACATCATTTTGCAGCTTCGATGTCTCTATTAAGGGAGGCGATGATGTCATCCTCTGCATGATATTTCAACTTCAGATGAGCGGTTGAACATGCAACGCCCAACTAGGCAAGTCTGGTCCTCCCTATAATGCAATTATAGAGAGAAGGACATTTGATCACCAGGAACGGGATCTTAATTGTTTTCTTGGCCTCCTTTTCTCTGAAGGTGACCAGCAGCTCTACGTAGCCCCAAGGTTGAGTAGACGAACCGTTGAAGTCGTAAAGTTCATTTCCAACATATGGAGAAAGGTTTTTCTTCGTCAGCTAGAGAGTTTTGAACAGGCTGGTATACATGATGTCGCACGAGGCCCCTGTGTCAATTAGGACTCGACGGACGTCGGTATTGGCCATCGATGCTCGCATGAGAAGAGGGATGGCTGAATTTGAGGCCCCACCAGGCAGTTCAGAGTCGTAGAACACAAAGGGTGGTCTTCCCCCGATATTGGAATCGGAAGGGGCCAGCAAATTGACGCTCATGAGCTCTTCAAACTTTCTTTTCATGCTTCCCATTGAGATGTTCAGTGTTCCTCCTGTGATGACGTTGGCGGAGGGGAACTGTTCCCAGGTGCATGAGTATGGTACGATTTCCATGTTGTCAGGGAAATCACCTAAATGTTTCACGGACATGGCAACTATTTTATCCGCTCTGTTTCCATCGGTTATGAGCTCAATGGTCTTTCTTTCCGACTCGGGGTTCTTAACGAACTGTTTGAGTCGCCCTCGTTGGATGAGGAGTTCGATGACATCTTTTAGGTGGATGCAATCGTCACTAACGTGCCAGTGGCACTTGTTGAACCGACAATATTTTGTTTTGTCGACCCCTTTCCTTTCCTGTGACGGAGCCTGTGGTGGCTTGACGCCAGCTTCCGTAAGATCGGCTACCGCGATTTCGGCGAGGATTTTCTCCCTGGACATGGCCAAGGGTGTATACTCGGTGAAGCGACAGTTAGGTCCTTTGCCTTCACGAGCTACTTTTCCTTCCTTCTTTTTCTCATGGAAGGGATTTTTGGGGGATTCAGCATCAGGATCCTCCTTCCTGGACTTGTTAAGGATGTCTGCGTACAGCTCCTCTTCGTATATGATGTAGATTTTTGCGATCGCTAGGAACTCGTTGAGAGTCCTTGGACGATCTAGGCGGACATCCTTCTTGACGTATGTGCCTTCGCACAGACCTTTGGCAATGAGATACCGCTTCATTGTTTCATCGGCACCCCTTACCTACAAAGTTTCTTTGTTGAACCTTTCGATGTAGTCTCGAAGAGGCTCGCTCTTTTCCCTGAACAATGGCTTCAAGGGATGCTACCGTCTTTGGTTACGTCCTTGAAGCAGTGAAGTGGGTTGTGAACTCGTCATAGAGGTCGCTCCATGAGTAGATGAAGTTTCTCTGTAAGTTCTTGAACCATGTAACGGTTCCTTGCCGTAGTGTAGTGACGAAGAGTTTACATTTTAAGGCGCCTTGCACCGATCGATATGTGAGAACCTCCTCGATGTTCTCGATGTGCTCATCAGGATCTGTTGTCCCGTCATATGAGTCCATCTGAGGAGGCTTCTCTAGTCCGCGGGGGATAGGAGCTTCCCTGATGCGCCGTGTGAATGGACTGTAAGCATTGCGGTCATTCTGGGCATCGCGGCTATCCTCGGAGCTGGAAGGGGACCAAGAACGTCTGTTGTGTCTTGGTGGGGGTCTCCTTGGAGGAGATCGTCTGGGGGGAGATCATCTGGGTGACCTCCTTCTGGGGATCTCCTGGTGTAGCTTGGAGACCTGATGCTTATTGAGTGCCGAGGGGATCTGGAACGTGAAGGGAGAGGGCTCCCTCCTCTTCTGATAGGTGTTGGGGAAGGAGTCCGTTTAGGTTGGACCAGCGGGCGCGCTCGCTCCAGATCCATCAGGCGTCAATTTTGTTCCTCGATTAACGACGTCTATCGTTGAACCGTGCAGAGCAGATTCTTGACGAGGGAACTAGTTGGCGTGGCATCTTCTGGTGTCTCTATAGGTTGTGGGGGACCCTGCAGAGGGCTTTGTTTGAGAGGAACTATTTGTACAGGTTCCTCTTTGGGTGTACCCACAAGAGAAGGTGAAGATGTCATACCATCATGTTGAGGGATACGAACTTCACTTCGCATCTGTGAGTTGGCACCGTTGGCAGCCATGGTAAATTTTTTGGAAAGCTTTGGTTTTTAGTAAGGAAAACGGGGAGAGCTTGTATTTCCCATAGACGGCGCCACTAATCGTACCTAATGAGAAGGTGATTGTCGGTGCTTTAAATGCGGTAGTTTGAATGGTCGGGGGGGGGGGGGGGGGGGGGGGTGTTGTGGT
>Ga0315915_1003115_pt1 | contig 21125 bp, 15 predicted proteins | sample MpolbnodulesMG_FD_207738 | JGI IMG/M metagenome (GOLD analysis project Ga0315915, IMG submission 207738) | Medicago polymorpha root nodule microbial communities from Los Angeles, California, United States - branched nodules | ecosystem: Host-associated > Plants > Roots > Nodule | place: USA... | reverse complement strand
CATGGAGCTTCACTGTTGATGTTAATATATATGGCATTTTGATTTGTGCAAAAAAAAAAATTATTATTTAAAGAGTAATACTTATGTTCCTCTCTAATCCGTTATAAAAATGTAACAAAAAATAATCCCTTATAAAAAAAAATGCCCCTCTCTAATCCATAAGCTCATTTGGCACTTCTCACTAAGAAAATTGATAGTATTATATTTAGGTAAGAATAGTATTAAATTGTCATTTGTGCATAGATGTATCCACTTCTAACTCTCTCCTAACATAAAAGATGTAACTAAACGTTATAATAACAATAGAAATTTTCTATTTAAAAAATATTAATATTCAGCGATTGATGCAGTAAAAAGTTATCTATTGTCTAGACTAGTAAATAAGTCTTTATTCAAGCTTTAACATTAAAGTTGTGAACATAATTTTTGTTTCACATTTTCCTCTCCATTTAATATGTTCCATAAATCTACATTGTAGTTCTCTGTCTCTATTTTAAATGATACGTAAGAATATAATGTTGTACTGTGGTTCTATATAACATATACAAAATGGAGAGTGGCAATGAGAAACATCATAAGATTTTATTTCATGATTTTCAATGTTATAATTTGAATGAAGTAAATGGCTCGACGTATCTATAGGCAATAGAAAATCGTGAAACAAAATCTTATAGATACATGTATGTATATGGTTTCACACTTAAAAAGATTATAGCTCTATGTAACAAATGCCCGGTTACAGTTACATGATGAATGGTAATGTGCAATGTGGAAATAATACCAAGTTAGTGTAAATATTCTTTTTACGCATTATTTCAAGCTACTCATTGCTATATGGCATTAATGACACATTATTAGTTCATACAAATAATTAGTTGTGCATTGTAGTGAACAAATCCAAATTAGATTACCAAGTTAAGCCAATAGACTAAAAATATAAACCATCGAAAGGAAAGGCTTTGCACTATTCCCTCACATCGCTCGTTTTGCATTTTCCATTCATTTAGAATTACGGCTGATTCTTCATGCATAATCTCTTACCCCCCATATAAAGGACTTTATCTTATTTTTAAGAAAAATGTATGGTGTTACAATCACTCCCAAATATATAACATATGAAGCGTAATCTTTGCATGCACTTTGGTTGGTTATTGGTATTTTTCCATTCACATTCACATATAGATATAGCACTAAGAGGATCTAATAATACCGCGTACGTAGGGCCATGCAAAAAATCAGGAATGAGGATTTCAAACTATAAAAGAAACATAACTAAGCAAACAAGAAACATAGAAAAAAGAAGCATAAGCAAACAAGAAACATAGAAAACTTGATAAGGATAACGAAACATTTGATAGAATGGAAGCCAACAAGCTTAGATTGCTCTTTGGTTGTGTATTTTTTCTTGCTATAGTCCCTATCTTCGAGGCTAACATAGTTCATTTCGACCAATTCTGGCAGAGACGATCTCATGATGCCAAAAAGGCTGCACAGCAAGCTTATAAGCCAAACCCTCAGGAAATAACTTCTAATCTCAATATGCATGTCCACAAGTAAGTCCTTTTTTATTAATTTCAATATGCATTGGCTTGTGAGAATAATGCAACAATTTCCTTTGCATTTACTTTTATTAATATGATGTAATATGAATAACCTTATAAAACTAAATTTCATGAATGGGGCAGGGCTCTTAGTGGTTCCAATAGTACGAGGAGGGGTTTAGCCAAATACAAAGGTCCATGCTCAGCCACAAATCCCATCGATAAATGCTGGAGATGTGATCCAAATTGGGAAAAGAATCGCAAGAAGCTAGCAGATTGTGTTCTTGGTTTTGGTCACGGCACAACAGGAGGCAAAGCTGGCAAAATATATGTTGTCACTGATCCATCTGACAATGATCTTGTCACACCAAAACCAGGGACATTGCGATTTGCAGCCATTCAAAAAGAGCCATTATGGATCATTTTTAAACATAATATGAATATCAAACTAAAGGCGGAGCTTCTACTGACCAGTGACAAGACCATAGATGCACGTGGTGCAAACGTTCATATTAGTGAGGGTGCTCAAATAACGTTGCAATACGTGAAAAACATAATCATCCATGGGTTACATATCCATGATATTAAAAAAAGCAGCGGTGGCCAAATCAGAGACTCGGTGGATCACTATGGATCCCGTAGTATGAGTGATGGTGATGCAATTTCAATGTTTGGAGCTAGTCATGTTTGGATAGATCATATTTCAATGTGGAATTGTGATGATGGATTGGTTGATGCCGTAGCGGGATCAACGGCTATTACCATTTCCAACTGCCATATGACGCGTCATAATGATGTAATTAACATCCCATCTACTTATTATTTTGTTTACATGCATGCATATATATAAATAACTTTTCTTGTGGTGTAGGTTATGTTATTTGGAGCAAGTGATGGGTTCTCAGGAGATCAAATCTCGCAAATAACTGTGGCTTTCAACCATTTTGGGAAAGGATTGATACAGAGGATGCCAAGGTGTAGATGGGGATTCTTTCATATTGTTAACAATGACTACACTCATTGGCTTATGTATGCCATTGGTGGTAGCACACATCCCACCATACTCAGCCAGGGTAACCGGTTTATTGCTCCTCCCAACCCAAATGCAAAAGAGGTATATAAAGAGCGACACATCTCAACTTACAACTTGGTTTTGTAAGAATGAGTTCAGTCTAATATAAAAAATTTATTTGCTTAAAATTCTACAAATTGAAAATGAGGAAAGTATGTATGACCGTTGTTGTTCATGATTTAGGTGACAAAGAGGGACTATGCACCTGAAAGTGTATGGAAGGCATGGAGTTGGAGATCAGAGAATGACTTGTTGATGAATGGAGCCTTCTTTAAACAGTCTGGAACTAAGGCTGCAAATTTTCCCAAGTCAGACATCAAGGCAAAGCCCGGGAGTTTTGCAGCAGCGCTTACTCGTTTTTCAGGTAGTCTAAAATGTGAAGTTGGCAAGCCATGTTAAGAACCAGATACAACTCACAAGACATTGGAACAGAGGCTGATCTAGATTGTAGCAGTAGTAAACCAAGGATCAGACCTAAAACCTTAGCTATGTAATTATGTTGTGTTTGTCTTTTTCTATATTTCCCCCCATTTCCCTTTGATTATATTTGAAAGATCAAGGGACAAAAGAGTAGAGTAACTGAAATGTAAATATATATAAATGTAAATATAAAGTAAAAGAACAAGCATGTTCTACTATAGCATAGGAAGTCATCAATACAATTGTATCTATAAAATCAACATAACAGAGTCCGTATAGCTTGGACCAGTTCATGTATTTGTCAATCTTGGACCAATTTAATTACCTGCTATTGGAGTTTTCTACCCGTTTTTCTTCATCTTTTAATAGCAAAAGTATAGGTGAACACTGAATAATACATAGTATTAACATTATCCCGCCACCATTAGACTCAGACTGTAAACTTTTTGTTGTGTAATATGCATTGCATTAAAGCTCTACTATATATTAAATTGTCTCAACTTTTACCGTATATTTCTATCATTTGCTAATACCATTTTATGGTACAATTATTGATAGTGTTTATTTTTATATTTTTTTATTAAACGAGAAAAATACATTATACAAATCTCAAAGTGCTAAAACCAAAAAGGATAAAATTATGAACAAAACCACAAACATTCAATTATATATCAAAAAAGGGCATTATGCCTATAAATATGACAAAATAAAAGAATAAAAAATACTCATGAATCCGTTAAAATTATTATTAAAAGTAATATTGTAATAATAATATTGATGTGGTCCATTAATTATATTCTTATCTGCTCATTATTAAAAAATAATCACAAATTTAGTTTTAAAATAAAAAGCTTAAAATTAAACATAAATTAAAAAAATTTATTTACCAAATAATCATTTTAACCAATTGGTAAATAAAACTAACAATATCAAAACAATTTTAACAAGGAAATACTTAATACAAAATACATGTTATGTTTCTTTTGCTTCTCTCTTCAATTCATTGTGTTCATTACTCATCATGTTACGACCCGGTTCTTTAAATCGAATTATGCACAATCCAAAATTCTAAGAAATTTACTAAAATATTTTCCTATTATGCTACAAATAAAAAATTACTAAAATATTTAACAACATTAAAAATTAAGTACCCGGGCTTAAGTATTGGGTATTACTACAGCCTCAAATTTATTTATAATATTTTCCTATTATACAACAAAATATAAATGACACGTTAGTCTTACAGACAGCAACTTGACCTTAACAAATCAGGAATATATATTTCATATTAACCTTTTGGTCAATTTTACAAAATTTCACAAAACTCGGCTGGGGACAGCATGTTTTTCAATTCCAGCCAACCAAAAAATACAACTTTCTTTTAATTTTTTATTTTTTTTTGAAAACTCGGTATCCGATCAAAGAACCGACTAATACGAGAGGATCAATCCCACCGCCCACTTGCGGGGGGGTCCCGTTTAAAGTCAAAGCAAGCTCTGTATGGACTTAACCCACCGAAATTGGCACTAGAGGGAATCGAACCTGAGACCTTTGGAGGAGCAAACTCCAAGATCCCAAGTCAACCACTAGGCCAACCCCAAATGGGTTCAACTTTCTTTTAATTAACTATTCATGATACACAGAGGTATAGATTGAACCTATCTGTATGAATCAGAGTAAACCAAATTTCTGATTCAGTCCTCCTCAACATCAAGTCCAATCCGTGGACGTCTCCCATCAAAGACAGCTTTGAATGATTCTCGTTCAGCCCGAATTCGTTCTTGAAATGTGCTGCGCTTCTTTGTTTCCACACTATTTTGGGTTGGACTTTCCTCTTTAGGTAATGGATTCGACTTCTGTATATAAACACACAATACAATGGTTTATAAAGGTATCTTCCAAAAAACCAAAAAACTTCCAAGGTTTCAAAAAATGAGCAAACAGGTGCTTAATACATACAAGTACAACAGATTAACTTCAGCAAAGTAAAATGAAAAACAAGTGCATATAATCTTGAAACTAAATGTCAGAGAAGGAAGATTAATATCTTATCAGATAAATGTTGTTCCTAAAATTTAAGCAATATGAAATGATGAAAGTCAAAACAACTAACCAGGTTGTATCCAGCACCAGGTCCAATTACTAAAGACAAAGTGGTTACCTTCCTTGCAGTGCCTATTGAAAATCCTGTTTTGCCAACCTGAAAGGATGGTTGCAAAGAAAGGGGAAGGGGTTCTGACATTAAGAAAATGCCTATAATGAAAGGAATCAAATCACATGTCCCCTACTCCCCTTCGTATGTCCTTTTTTCTAGTACATTTAATTAAAATAACACCCTAGAAAAAACACTAAATAGAGAAAATGTTGCTCTATTTAAAAGTGTGGGAAATTTTTTGTGATTTGTCATTATTTAACTGAAGGGACAACGAAGGAACAGATGATTTCAATCCATAATATAAGCAACAAAAACAGATCATGCCGGTATTTCTGTTGTGGCTGTGCTTCAATACACACCAAACATAAAAATAAAAAATCTTAATGGTTTAGTACTTTAGTCCATTTGCCCTTTTCTATATTCAGTGTCCTCATTACCTCAACAAGAAAAGGAGTAAAACGCACAAAACTAGGAAGAAAAATAAGTGGAGAAAGATAATAAATACACACGTATAAGAATCTGAAAAAACAGAAACAACATAGCCGATAGCACACATTGCCCTGAACAACATCACCATAGCATACTTGACGTCATTACTCAATGCCTGCATCATACCCTTTTCCTTACCCCTTTCCTACATCTTCCTACATCTCCCATGTACCCCAAAAATAATTTAAACGAGAATGCAAATTTTTGCTACCGATAATACTAAGGTTGAAACAGACTTCAAATATTACACTCTTTAAGCTTTCAGACAATAGCATCAAATACATGTCATACCTGATCACCCCAATGTACAGATTTTTGTTCCTTGCCATATTGATGAATTAACCCAGACAGAGCATTAATATTGCCCTTCATACCTTCAGTTTGGTCGATGTCATCTTCAAAATCTTCAGACCATTTGCTTTTACCAAGTTCTCTGACTTCCGTTGGATGTTCCTCTTCAGCATCCCATCTCTTCCCATCCTTTATGGAGCCTATATTGCAAAGGGCTAACCACAGTGAAGAGACACGAAAGACAAAGAAGTAAAACAAATCTAAAAATTTTAGCCGAATTATTATCCAGAGGAGATACTGTGTATCTGTTGGATGACAAGTCTCCGGTGGACAAGGGTTTTCTGTGGAAAAACCCGACAGAACATAAAAAAGCCACCTGTGCCGTATTCTCGATCCCATTTGACTGTGATTTTTATGATTTCACTGTGATCTTCAGCCATCTGATCCTACGTACATCGCAACACAAACAAGTGTGTTTGGATTGCAGGATCGGGCAATCCCATGGGTATAACTTCTGACCCTACCAACATTGCTTCTAACCATGTACTGTTCCCTAATTTTAATGTTCTTTCGACCAGATAAAGGGTTGAATAAAGTATAACATGAGGGGGGGAGCGGATAACATATCAAGATAGGCCCCAATATTAGAGTGGATACTTATTTTTCTAATTTTGGCCAGGTCAAGCATCTCATTGTTGTATAATCCTATGTGAACCTGAACTCATCCAATATTATAAAGGAAATAAGATCCACGACTATCTTACAGTTGGTTATCAGTGATCAGATGTACCCAAAAAAATGACATTAACAGGATAGATGCAGCCATACAAACACCAACGGGTTAGAGCATATTACCTTCATCATCCTTGACAGGACGGTCAACAGCTTTGTCAGCTCCTCTTCCTTGTGCTGCAACTAAAGCATCATCAAGATCGTCGTCCATATCCATGTCAACCTGGAAAATATGTCATATGAAACCAGTCAAATTCAGGCACACCGACTGAAAATAATGAAGGATCTTCGGCAAAAAATTTAATATACAGCTATACAGTATATAACCAGCACATATCAAATATCCCATATCTAACATGATACGATGTCCACAACCATAAGGTAGCTTCGAATTAAAACTAGTTATTGCAGCTATATGAGCATTAGAATAATTACAAATAAACCCAATGAAACCTAAATATGTTACAAGCTTCATATTATATTTTACTAAAAATATTATAAATATGTTACATTTTTTGGTAAAAACCGGGTATCCTCATGCACAACTATAGAGACTAATTCCTCGAGCATCTACTAAGAGTTTTAGCATTTGGCATGCCCAACCTCGGATTCAAACCTGAGACTCGGCTTAAACTGGAAGAGACTGTATCATCTCATTCAAAAGATTTCTGGTTTTAATTGTTTAAGTTGTTATAAATAATTAAATACAAGTACTAAATATAATATAGTTAATAAATTAAAAACAATCACTAGAATGCTTGTAAATAATATCGACAGTTACTAAATAATAATATACATTTACTTTTGAAAACATTCTTGGCATTTAAAGTATTGTCACAGTTTGATATAGTTTCTATGGAAATAACATTAAGGCATTTGCCAGAACAAGGAAATTAATTTTGGTGACTGAGAGAAGTTTAAACTGTTCTTTATCATTATTTGTTTAGAGCATAATGCCCACGTCCTCAGTAGCATCTCTATAGGATTGTTTAGAGCATAACAATAACATTTGCCATTCCAAAAAAGTTAGGCTCAAAATCCTTTGCCTGAAGTCCTTGGAGAGTATTTCACATATTCATATTATTTTATATACATATAGATGATCTTTGTAAAATCTTACAATTCGTGTTACGATTCCACAATTTACACTTTTATTTCACCTCCTCGATTTTGAGTAAAATCTTGATTTTAACTACCTTTATCGCGCCTGTTCTCTTTCTCACTGTAAAATTCCATCTTTAACCGCAGAAATAAAAACCAGAATTGTTTGAAAGTAGGTCCCTAATACTCAAATTGCACATAAAAGCTCAAACGAAAAAACATTCAAAAGTTACAATTACCTCCTGTATTCTGTTTTCTTTTAGATCATCTCCATGAAATAGTGACTGTAATGTCAGGAAAAGAGACACGATTAAAATACAATACAGAGCCTTTACTATACAAGTGATACAAATTTTATTGCCTCAGAATTGCTATTTTCACACAAATAATACAAATTTACTGCAAACCTTCACATCAAGCTGCAGATACAAGGATGGAGCTTCTTCCCATTGCTCAGCCATCTTTTCTATTTCTTGCTGTGTAAATCCATGGACATTCCTTGCAGCACAACCCTGAATAAAGAACAATAATTAAACCTACATAATATTGAAAAATATTTAATCATATAAGAGAACTTAGTCATTGAATATGACCAAAAAAGCAAACACTTATAATCAAAAATTCAAACATCTAATCCAATACGGGAAACATTAAAGCAATATGAAAATGTTCTCTATCATTATGCAATGGAATATTTTGGATGGCCAATTAAGATAGTTTATTTAGTTTTGCACAGACCAATAATGATAATTAGCTGGATGTTACTCTAAAAGAAAAACAAAATGAGGCACCATATTGCTTGGTGGAAACAAATAAACGTACCACTGGGTCCTTGTAAGTAGCTTCTAAAATGTAAACTTCATAACCCGATCTCTGAAAGGAAGAAAAATATTCGTCAGCAAAGATAACATTGAATAAATATATCTCATATGCCTACTCTTCAATTCATAGATCTATTTAGCTATGAAATGAGTATTGATAATTATAACAGTACAGAAGCAACTGGCATTCATCCATCAATTTCAAATGGAATCAGATTTAAATTCAAACATATACAAACCAGAACTTTGGTAGGAGGCAGTTTATTTCACATAAAGCAATGGAATAGGAAGTAGCAACCGAATTATTTAAAATAACACTTTAATATCCATTATCATTAACATCACAGACAGCTAGGAAGCATAATATAATATCTATTATAATTTTCAATGGTTCAGCTCAGTTAATTGCAGTTATTGACACTAAAAGTTACTGGTACATTGCCAGCAACCCTCTACCCTCTGTTTGCTATATAGAATCATGATACGGAACAAAAGTTCATAATTTTGCAAAACTAAGTAACAGAAGGCAAGTGAAACATGTCTAAAACTAATTTTGAGGGTGACCGGAGAGAGTATTACAAAGATATTGTGAGTCTTCTTGAGCATGCATGGCAGAGGTTGCGAGCAAAAAAAGAATTAATGGTATACCTTTGCAGTTGCCCAAAATTGAGCAAAATCAGCTACCCGCAGATTGCGGTCATCCACTAAGAAGAGGAACAAAATACCACCAAGAAAAGGGTCAATTGCCAAACAAAACTGCATCTGTAGTTAGTGAACATATAGGCAGTGCATGGGCACTGCATCACCACTTAATCTAATAGGAAACTACACATTTGAATTTATCATATTCTATAACAAGCTAGTTCATAACCCTCAACCACTCTCTATGAATTCTAGGCTTATGTTATTCTAATAAACCTAATAAACAAATTTTTCACTTTTGGATACCTGAGTATACTAAACTAATTTCACATAAACATGTGTACCAGAGGAGATTAAGCCTAAGATCAAGTACTCGGTGCAACTCTATTACCAATAAATCAACAAACAGTGTCACTAGTGAGTATGGACGGAACTCATGACAAAATGCAAGATTTTCCATCCAGAGCAAAACTGCAACCTCAAACTAAGTCAAATATCCAAAATAGTGGAGTTCGTTTGTGTTAAGAATATTTTAGCCTACACATTTTTGTAATGCATACCTATAATAAAGGTAAAAACGCCCTCCTCAACAGTTTTCTTGAATGCTTTCAACATGCTTGACCGGTAAGCCTGCACATTGTAATTCAGTGCATATAACATTATATTAGAGAATAGAACGGTGGGATTTTCCAGTATTTTTATATTATAAGAAAAAACATATTTTTAGAAGACAGGTATCCAAAATAAATATACAAAGATTCAGTGCATGCAACATATTAGAGCATAGAACGATGGAGTTTTCCAGTATTTTTATATTAAAAAATATATATTTACAGAAGACAAGCATCCAAAATAAATATAAAAATTTCCTGCAAGGTTGCAACCAGGATCCAACGTCCTAATTCCAAATTTACAACCATAAAAATTACAACATGGTGCAAACATAACGAGCTCCCAAATACTATGCATTGCAAATATTCGGTTCCACTCTCTAGCTTTCTTCTGTATTAATCTTTGCATATTCCTGGCATTTTTGTTTAAAATGCATTCAGACAAAACAAATCTCTGGGTGAACAAAAGCCTAAATTGCATAAAAAATAAAAAAAAAAGTCTTAACAGAAGAAATTTTTGAATAAGCAATATAAGTTTGGCACATTCAATTTAATAACCCCCCTCCCCAAACCCTATTTATCTCTCCTCTACAGCCTCCTTTACAACAGATTCCATAGCAGGGAAACTGTAAGGACAACATAAATCTAATACTAGGTATTGAAACAAATGAGAGCACACATTTAAATCTAAATTAAATAAAAAATACACAACACAATGCAAGTAGCAGCTACCTCCTCCATTTCAGGTTCATAACAATACTCCATGACCTTTTTTGTTACAGGCCTCTTGTTTCTTCCTGAACTTGAAGATTTTGGTCCATCACTATCCTCAACCTTTAAAAAAAATAAAATTAACACAGCATCCACCAGAAGTTACAACATAACCAATTAAAATCTCATATATGACAAGACAAGAATGCTGGTCAAAAGTATAAAGCCATATATTCAACAACCTTTTCAACCTCCGTCATAAAATAATCATCCATAGAATGAATTCGTGGAGCATCACCACCATTTTCGACCTCTAGATCACGCAACATCTTTGCCAAGTAAGTCTTACCGCTGCCTGAAAAGGAGACAAACATGTAGAAAAGATCTCAACAGAAGAAAGTAATCAATACCACTGGCATGTAAAATGGGCAACAAATTGCTATCGCATCACAGCCCAAGGCCAAGAAATCACAAACAACAGGAGCTTCCTTTAGATTTGCAACATAGACAATGAAATTATGAACACTTGTCATCTTCCACAAAATCCAAGACGTATAAGGAAAATCCCTATTCACATGCATACATTTATCAATTTGTTCCACACTATAACTAGTGGCTGGTCTTCTATGGAACAAGGAGAGGCCAGGGCCCCTTCAAACATTCATCATTTTCCATTAATATACATATTATAAGATGTATATTAATGGTGGGACCCCTTCCCAGACCCTGCGTATGCGGGAGTTTAGTGCACCGGGTTGCCCTTTATACATATTATAAGATGAGGAAAGCTAGGGGCAAACGCTCAAACACACTCCATCTGTCACACACTCTCTAATTGGGCCACGTCCGCACATTTTGATGCATTCATCTGGTTACTGATTCTTCAGGTTACAGCATTTTTTTTTTTTTTATTTCTGTTCTGAATTTTATTTTATTTTTTTTTACTTTTATCCGGGTTTCGTTTTGTTTCAAACCACCATAACTAGCCCTTCATCCACTCTTTAATCCACCTCCATCAACACCACTTAAATTGATCTTAACAAAATGGTATATGTTGGATTTGAACCTAGTATTTCAAGCTTAAAAAGAAAGGCATAACAGCTACACCATCACATAACTTATTAATGATTGGCTAATACATATAGTAGTACTACTCTATACCATCACAACTCACCAACACAACTCTGGATCAACAATAGCAATTAATATAATACAAAAATGAAAAACACACCTGGAAAACCACGAAGTATGATCACAAAATGATCAGGCCGTGAAGTTCGAAGTGGATTCCGGAATAATTGAGAAGCATCAACAAACTTAGGCTTCACGGCAGCCAATGGGTTTATCGTAAAAGGTTGAGCATCTCCCAAGTACTGTTTCGATGGTTCCTAACATAAAACAAAAAGTAAACAATCATAAAAAACAACAACAACAACAACAACCAAGTCTTACCCCACTAACCGAGGTCGGCTACATGGATCAAATGACAACATAATGCTCTATCATATACCGTATTTCTATCTAACTCATTAATAATATATAGATCTTTCTTAATAGTTGAATTTGTAGTTCCTTTTTTGCCACAAGGGGTCACCCTGACTTTCTATGGAATCGCAGGTCTCTTTCTAAGTTTACATTGGTGGCTTCTAATTTTTTGGAATGTGGGAAGTGGTTATAATTTTTTCGATAAAAAAAAGAGAATGGTGTGTTTTTTTCGTTACTCTTACATATCTTCCTCTGCCTCTAATGATTTAACTACTCTCCTTACTATAGAATACACAAGTCTTCTCTCTACGTTAGCATAGCTAACAAAAACAGCATCAAACAATAAAAACTAGCATTAACATACCTCAATAGGAAAGGCAGTGGAAAATTCTGGTTTAGTAGTGTGAAAATAAGGTTGGGGAAATGGGTGAGGCTCATGAGGCGCAGAAGAAGTAACAGGAAATAGTGAAGGTGGTTTCTTAGGTGGAGAAAAATACATAGGTGGATCCATCGGAAGTGGCGGCGGCGGAGAAGTAGGAAGAGGAGGCCTGTAGAATCTAGAAGCTTCCATTTGAGCAGTATTGTCAGAAAAACCATTGTTAGTACCATTAGGGTAAGGACTTGGATATGGATAAGGATGATGTGATTCTCGTGCATTGAAATTATGATTATTCACTGGTTGAGGTTGAAAATGGTGAAAATTGGGATCGTGGTAAGGTGAATTGAATTCGTTGTGATGTTGTTGAGGATGATAAATTGGTGGTGGTGGTGGTGGCGGAGGAGGAAATGCGTGATATTGCGGCGGCGGTGGTGGTGGTGGGTGTTGAAATTGAGGTGGATTGAGACCGTGATCACGAATGAGCTTTAATCTTCGTTCGTCGTCTTCGATTCTTGGTTTCTTGAAGGTTCTATCAAAATCGGAGTCGTAATTGTTGATGTTAGGGTTTGGTGGTGGTGGCCAATTAGGGGAAGGGTAGGGGCAAAAGGGGAAGTGTGGGGTTAAGCAATTGGGGCAGAGATTGGTTTGGTATTGGATTGGTCTTGGATTGAGATTGGGATTAGGACGCCATTGACGATCCATGGAACCCTCTACTCGAGTGAAGCAGACGGAGAAACAGAGTACTGTACCCAGATCGAGATTCAAGAACCAGAACAGAGTCGTGTTTTTTTTTTTCAGTTTTGGTCTTGCTAACAAGCAAGTACTATAACCAAATTTTAATATTTTTTTTTATAAACCGAACCAGGCAAACTAACTAACACCTTTTACGATATCTTTTGATAAAGTCTCAAAATATTATTAACAAAAAATCTTATTTAAGCCCTTTAAAAATGAAATAAAGAATTTTTCTGATTAACTCGGTTGGTAAGGACGTTGCATAAAAGATAAATTTTTAGTCACGGGACTACTTGATAAAAAAAAATCTTATATGAGTTTTTTTTTTTTTGATAAGGCTAATAGATAAAGGCAAAAAAGAAAAAATAAAAACCTAAGTTTTATGGAACCAAGTCTTCCCATAGAGTTTGTAGAAAGCACGTCCAAGATGTTAGTCGATAGGGATGGATGGATATGCTAGAGGAAGCTTCAAACTTTGTTAAGAAATCTACACTGTTATTTCCTTCTTAGAGGGTGTGAGCCATGCGAACTTTTCAGTTGTGATGAAGAAAATCTTTGAAGTCTAGGATCATACTTGTGAAATCTTGGTGTTGGTTTGTGGAGAATATCAACGCATTGAAGAGAATCTGTAAAACAAATGATGTCATTGTAGTTCAATTGTTTAGCCAATAATAACCTATGGTAAATAGCATGGAGCTCGACATTAAGGATATCATAGGTTCCTCCAAGGAGGCTCGAGAAATCAGAGATCCACATCACAGAAGGGTGACGAAGCAAGCAGGGCCATATCTGAGGCAGGGCGAAGAGGGCGACCATCCTACACCCCAAAAAATAAGTATGAAATTTAGGCCCCCAAAATATTTTTTAGGGGTCTATCAAGCCCTAAAAAAATTGCTTAGTTTTTTTTATCAAGTTTGATAGTTATATATATTTATTAGTTAGGACCCAAATTATAAGTTCGCCCTAGGCCACCAAAATTTTAGAAACGGCCCTGGAAGCAAGTCGTCAAATCCAGCTCTAACGGGATTGCCAACACAACTTTCATCAGTATTAAGGATGGTGTAAGTTTGATTTGGTGTGTTCCATTTGACACATTTATCCTTGTGTTTTATAGGCAGAGAGTTATGGAAGGAAGATATGATAGTGGAGGTCATATTATGGGCTTTCAAGATAAGGCGATATTGAGGGATAGATGGGTTGGAGAAGCAAGAAAAATTTTGGCTACGCCAAGACCACCATACGTCTGAGGCAAATATATTGACAATACTTGAAAATAACCCTAGTTTGAACTAATTAATCGAATTTGTGTTGGATAAGAACTCGGCATAAAAGAAGCCAAGAGCTTGCCAAAGAGAACGAGAGGCTAAACAATCTCTAATGCACTGAAGGAAAGATTCTTGTTCCGAATTGCACTGATGGCAATCGTTATTGGGAGCCATGTTACAACGATGAAGCAAAGGGATCGTTGTTACAAGTCAACCATACAAGAAACTTTATCTTTTTAGGCAAATGGAGTCGTCATATCCAAGACTATGATAGAGTAGATGTATTCATGTTTCTTTTCTTCAAAAGCCAAGTGTAACCAATATTGGTAGTGTAGAAACCATTATTGTTATCACACTAGATGAAAAGATCTTCAATGTTTGGATTAAAGTGAAGATTTAGATTATAGATTACATCGATGATGACTTGAGGTGACTGGGTATAAAGGGCGTCAAGGTTTGGAAGGGAAGATTCACTCACATATTTGATTTAAAAATCTTGGTCGTTTATATGAACAAAAAGGAACATTAAGGCATATTCGGCCAAATGAGGTCCCGATGACTATTCCAGAAATGATAAAATACCAAAGTATGCTCGCAAAGTAAAGCCATATTTGTGATGTTTTTGGCTTTTATGATGGAGCTCCGAGTGGAAGAAACAATAGTGTTGGTATACGAGAGAATATATGTGCACCATTAGTGTATTTTCAAAGCTTGTTAGTGCCTTAGAACAAACGAGTTTACAAATAAGGGTGGTGTTTCCATCCCTTGTTGTACGAATCCCAAGATAGCCCCAAATCTTTGGACAAACAATCTTGTCCTAACTTACCAAGTTAAGGCCACTATTGTTAGAGTTGTTTAGATGAATTTTCGAGATGGTCTGGTCGATGAGGTCGCAAATTTTATGTGGGAGCTAAGAAACCAACATGTAGTAAGTAGGGATGGAGGAAAAAACTGAGGTGACAAAAGCTAATCTTCTAGGTTTGATAAGAAGTTTATGCTTCCAAAAGGCCAACCCGAGTTTGCAATTTCTCTCCGATGAAATAAAAGTCACTTTAATATTAAAGACTACATACATCATTTATTGAATGAATCTAAAATATTAATTTTTGTTTATAATAGTGATCAGAGGGTGTAGTATATAATAACAATCAAAGTATTTCATGTATGGTATCAACTTGGGAATAATTTAAATTGATTAGCTATTTTTACTATTCTAAGTTATGGTTTTGTAAATTTGTTTGTACCGGAACACCTGAATATGGTAAATCTAAGGAAACTTTCAAAGATTATAAAGTTATGGGATTAAATTTCATTAACTATTTATCTAATGTCATCCTCTTGGTCAATTATATATTTTCACTGTTTTAATTATATCTTCACTTGTCGTCCATCATGTTTCCGTATCCGAAAAACAATGAGAGATCTATTGTACTTATTCGCTTATGATGTCTATTGTACTTATTGGCTTCTGATGTCTCGCTCAATTAATCCATACAATAGCATTAAGTTCATAAACTTAGAGAACTTTAAAAAATGAATGGATTTTATGTTGTATTTTGTATAAGTTAAATTTAGAAAATTTCAAATATCACCTAAAATCTAAGAACTTGAATTCCTAAAAATAAAAAAAATAAAAACTAAGGGCCTGTTTGGAACACTTTTTTTTTTAGTTTTCAAAATATGTTTTAAAAATCAATTTTAGAAAAGTGATTTCAAGAAGAGAAAAAGAAAAAACTTGTTTGGTAATTGACTTTTCAAAACTGTTGTAGAAATGAAAAAATTGGAAAATCCATTTGGTAACATAATTTTCAAAAACAGTTTTAGAAAATAGAAAATTAGAAAACCTGTTTGGTAATCAAATTTTTTAAAAACTTGTTTTTTATTTTTTATAATTTTTATAACTTATATAAATTATATTACCCTTTATATAATTGTTTTTTTCCTTACAATTTTATCCTTAGTTACCAATCAAATTAAATTTCAAGTACTTTAGTTGAATGTAGAAATTAGTCACAAAATAAATTATTTTTTTAGATACGAAATCAAAATTTGTTCAAGTGATACACATGATCGGTACTTAAATTATTTTTTAAAATTTGAAAGTGCTTCATTAATCTATACAATGTGAATCTCAATTTGGTTCATATAATTTTTTAAAATTTGCAAATTGGTCCCTATAATTTTGATAATTTCTAGAATTTATGATATTAATGAGACATTTATTCACTAATACTATAGTAATGAATACCTTCATTTCTTTTGGGAAATTGAGAGGATCTCAACTCTAATAAATAAAATAAAATACTATTGTATCTTATTGTGTTTAGGTAATAAAATAGAATCATAATAGTCATATATCTTAACAAAAATGGGATAGCGGGATGACCCCTATTTGAAGTTCAGTTTCCAGCAGACATATATCTCAACAAAGAAAAATAAAAGTCAAAGGACAAAATCACATATCTTTACATGTATGTATTTGACAATTTATATTAAATTTCTCAAACTGACATATATGAACATATTCTCTTGTATAGTAACGGTTAACTAGTTTCTCAATTTGATGGTCTTTATTTTCTACAGAATCATCTTAGAACTGAAGTCATCTCTAGTCTCTATCTATTATTTTCCAAATATGTTACAGACAATAGACCTTTACATCAAATCTATGTTGCTGAAACACACAAAATACAACTAAACAAGATACAATGATATATGCTGGACTGGATATCATGACTTTATTCTTCCAAATCCATTTCTTCCAAATCCATAGTAACCAAATCCATTGTATCGCCATGTTTTCTAATTCCGGACTCATCACAATTACCAATCTCTCCATCATCAAACTTTCGAAACTCTGATGAAATAGGAGGTACCTCAACCATAGCAGTAACTGTCAACATGCTATTATCGTCTATGTCCATGGAAACAATGATGTCATGAAAACCTTTTGGTGCTTTAGGTATTTCAGTTAGTTCGAAATAGCCTAAAAGATGGTTTTCTTCAACCTTCTGTCCCTCACCTTCATAGACAACGATCAATGCCTTAGTTTGATTATCATGAATAGTTGCCAAAAGTATATCCGAACTCAGGATTGGCACTGGTGTGTTCCTTGGAATAATAGGTACAAATTTGTTTCCATCAGCTCGAATTCCGATGGCAAGATGTGTGACTTGAGAAGTAAGCAATTCCAAGTCACCAGAGGGGTCATTAACAGCTGCGGCCACTGTTGCACCACCAAGTACATCATCCAAAGGATTCACACCTAACTTATATGGTTTCTTTCCTTTGCATATTTTAGTAACAAGACTCTCTACCCTTGGTATATTACAACATCCACCTACAATTATCACATCATTTATATTCTCAACTTCTATCTTTGCATCTTGTATGCATTGGATGATTAGCCTTTCACACTTTTCAAACACTTCTTTGTTTACTTCCTCAAACTCCTCCTGTGTTACATCCCTACGATTGATTGACGTTAAATAAACCTTGACACTTGCCTCAGACGAAAGCTTAGTAATCGCGTCGTGGACTATACTTCGAAGAGAAGCCATCGTTGTAATTTCTGTGTCCCCGTGAACATTTCTCTTGAATATATTTTCGTAATCAGGAAAGAGATGACACATCATATTTCCAAGCAAATCTTCTCCACCAATAGCACTTCCTGCCAACGCTTTTATTTGGCATTTTCCTTTTTCTGTTGCAATAATAGCAACATCACAATAACCCACGTCCATATTGAAAATCAGAGCAATTTTCTTGCTTTCATTGTCCATATCCTCGTGAGAAGAAGCAGAAGCATGCAGTTGTTGATGTGCATAAAGCAAAGCCACTGCTGTTGGTTGAGGCATCAGTCTGATAACTTTTAGACCGGCCATCTCACAAGCGAGACGAATCCGGGTTTGCTGCAATCGACTGAATGAAACTGGAATAATAAACACTACATTTCTTATAGGTTGTTTCAGTTCAGTTTCAGCCATTTCTTTTAATTTCACCAGAAAGTTTCCAAGGAGTTCTACTGCATTGGTGGATTTGCACACTTTGTTCACAAATGCAGCAACAAAAGGACGAACCTTAATGTCCAAAGTGTGCATCAGAAATGGGAAATTGGCACTTTCATTTAAAAGTTTGCTAATCAAGTCTTTCAGGTTGGAAACTGCATCCTCATGCGCTTGGGAGAGTGAGACGTTACTACTACTAGCTCCATCAGTAAAGACATGATCGAAAGTTTCGAAATATCTCTTAATCATCTCATTTATTTTTTCTTTCCAAATCTCCACTTCGGAACCATTCCACACAGAAACACAGCATGGTGATCTGCCAATGTCAATTCCAAGTGTTATTTCAGGAAGATGCGGCGACGAATTTTCCTCCCCGGTAGATGCAGGTTCTGTCATCCTGCATTCAAAGGACAAAAACAAAAATGTTGAGAGTTTTCAACCAAACAATATAATGTAGATAGCAGAATTAACACTCATAGATAACAGCTCCTCAATTATCATTACTTGGTTTGAAAATTTCATTTATGTAAGCTAACAATAATTAAGCATTCCTCTATAGCCTAAAATCACACAATCATTGTATAATAGAGGTAAGATTAAGAAAATATAGCACAATGAGGAAAAACTTTGTAAATCAAGTAGCATGTACTATGCCTTTTGAAATAAATTATGCAAACTTACGTACATATATCTTTCAACATTGTTTACAGATGGTTAGAAATCTCTTTGTATAATTTGCATATCATAATAGAAAATTCTTGATTTCCATACTCAAGATTGTGTTTCTTGCATAGCAATTAAAAACAAGAACATTGATATATGACAGAAGAGAAAAAGAAGAATGCTAACAAGGAAGAGGTGAAGGTAAAGATGACATACCTGATCACTGGATCAATGCCTGGTGCAGCACAATGTGGATTGAAGGTTTCTCTGAGTACAAGACAAAAAAAAAAGATTTTTGACAAAATATTAATTGCTTTTTTACAGAACAAAATTATTTATTTTCATCACTGTAAAACTTGATGAAGTTAAAAACAAAGGAAGGAGTTTTGTATATTAAGCGTAAACATAGAGAATGAATTGTTTAATTGCATATGAATGGAAGTGTATGAGCTGGCATACATCAGTTCATGATAATTTATGTTAATAGTAACAAACTCTGGCTAACTAACTAACCAACCAACCCTATGCTCTATTATAAGATTTATAAATATTTGAATGCAACTGGCGAACTTGCTATTGTTTATCAATAGTAGAAAGTCATTCAAACTGGCCCTAGGTCCAAATCTTTAAACAGACGGCGTGCCATACGCGACTTTACCGCCAGTACACCCAAGCAAATTCGTCCAACTCATCTTCACTGTTTGATCAAGATCATATATGTGAACCACGCCAAGCATCCCTCAACAACCTCGCGTCCAAATGCTTCCGAAACTCATCTATAAATGGACACTTGTACCAGGAGTACACACTCTTTATTCCCAAACCACTCACTCACCTAATTTATAACTTACTTGAGAATCAGAGTTTTTGCAAGTACCACCGCCATCAGTGAGCTTAATCACCGTCCTCTACCGTGCTACATCAATTCTGCCAAAATGTGTTCGTTGTTATTGGTTACATTATCAAATGTGTTCTAAACTTTCAATAATTTCCCCTAATTTTTTTTATAAATTTAGCATTAAACTTATATCTTATTGACTAGCATTATATTTTAAAAACCAAAACCAATGTTACTTGAATGGCAAGTTTTGAGTTTGCCAAAATCCAATACTTACAAGAAACACTTTGTGAGATCCCTTGTAAGTTACAGACAAAATTTGTGGTATCTCACAATTAGAAAAGAAAGCAAAAGAGCACAGAAGAACGGTGAACTATAAGATGTACTCTTCATATTTTTCACTGTATTGATAAATGCACAAGTGTAACTACTAGATGTATAGAATACACACACAACTAGTTGTAGAAACCATGATGAATCTAGCTTATAATTGCACAATCAATCACAGTTTTGCGAGAATTACAAAGCTTAGGTAACATAAGTATTAAGTTTGACAATTAAGCAGTAGGGTAAGATGCTTGCATTGCAATGCCACATAGTCCTTCAGCGGCATCCACTCCCCTTTGCATCCTAATGTATCCTTCTTCACCCCAATCAGTTCCCCATGAGTTCTTAACCAGCCAATACTTGGTTCCATCATTACCGACACCATAACCCACAGCGGTAACACCATGATCCAACTCAGTTCCACATGAACCAGTAAAGACACCGCTTTTGTAAAATTGGAAGTCAGATCCACTAGCATCAATGGCAACAGAAATAGGTTGATTTGCGACAGCTTTTTGCAATGCCTGCTCATTGTTGGCAGGGACATCTTCATAACCGGTAATGGTAGCAGCATGGATGGACGCCTTGTTTACATTGCATGTTCCGTCAACCCCTTGATAAGGGTATGCAGCTTCAGTACTAAGTCCATGATTTTGAATGATGAATTTGAAAGCATCATCCATAAGACCACCCTCACAACCTTGGTCCACACCTTTTGTGTCACAATCAACAAGTTCTTGTTCTGATAAAGAGATCAACTTTCCAGTACTCAACTTAGTAATTCCTTCCGTTGCTGCAACAGCTGAAAATGCCCAACAACATCCTACAAAAAGATAAATC
>Ga0315915_1003113_pt1 | contig 21129 bp, 13 predicted proteins | sample MpolbnodulesMG_FD_207738 | JGI IMG/M metagenome (GOLD analysis project Ga0315915, IMG submission 207738) | Medicago polymorpha root nodule microbial communities from Los Angeles, California, United States - branched nodules | ecosystem: Host-associated > Plants > Roots > Nodule | place: USA... | reverse complement strand
TTATGGATTAATTACACAGTTTTCAATGCAATAATTACTATATAATTTCCCTTTTTAGTATCCTTAACCAGTGCCCCGGGGCACCGGTTAGCATTTCCCATAAAACTATATAAACAATACAAATAAATTATCAACATATAGATCCATTGCCTTTGCCAAAAAAAAAAACTATTAAGATAGATCCATCATTTCAAATAAAATATTAGTCCCACCAATTTAATCATCTTCCAGAGCATGTCAATCCATTTCCGTTCATGAATCAATTTGGAGGTTGCACTAGCTAGCTAGACATACTTATAATTTGGTTAAGAGAATAGGAAAGGAAGGTTTTTTAAATATACTTCAACAAGAATACCATTCTTTCACTTTCATTTGTACTATTTTTTAAATTCGTGTGAATCAATCAATTGAATCATTCATTTTAAAACGGAGAAAATAATTTCTTTCTTAAAAAATATTTGATCAATGTTGACTGCCCAAAGCTTAAACAAGCTGGTCGTAACGGCCTTAAGTTATATATGCTAGACTAAAAGCCCGCTTAAAATTCGAGATCAAAATTTGATAATCAAAGTTTTGAATGGGGCATTTTTCAAAAATTTGAACAACACACAAGACGTGTTGGTGAAAGAATTTCACCTCAAACGTTATATTTTTCGAGCTACCATTCAAGTCGTTCAATTTTTACAAATCTATTCGCAACAAGATAATAATATTCTAAACTTCATAATTTTTTATACTTTGTCTATCACTTTTATAAATTGCATTGAGAAATGAAGATGATATCATCTCAATTATGAAACTCCACTTGCAAAACCACTATAGGTATATAAGTGCAATGTAATTACCCTCTCCCCTCAAATTTATTCCACCCTTCTACTCCCTCAAAAGCCACTAATCAAAAAGGAAATGCTTGAAATCTCGTAGCACACAAAGTATATTTAGAGCATATGAATCACGCACAAAAACCCACCTACTTCATTTTTTAATCCAATATTATATCTTTCATAATTTTTTATTCACCATATTCTAATTGACTAAATTTTCATCACTATTTTATTGTTACCAATTAAAATATGGGGTGTGCGTGCGTGCACACACTCGTGTAAAAGCATGCAACTAAAGGTAAATAAGAAATTGACATAGCATGTTAATTTAATGCATATACTATCTCTCTAGCTACATTTCATTAGCTCAAGTAGAATCCTCATCATCATTCACATAAAACTCCGAATCTCATTATTTACAATAAATCATAGAACACAAAGAGGTAAAATATTTTTAATTATAAAAACCAAAGAAAATAAATATATATTCTTTGATGACACCCCTTTCCTTCTTCTAAAGCAGCCCAAAGATATCCACTTGCAAAAGCAGCTTGAAGGCTAATTAACTAATAATTAGTATCAATTACATTAATTATATGATATATTTAATATTTCAGAAACTCGAGAAATGACTATGAGAAGGTTGAACCATTTGCAATTCTGTGGTTGCTTGGCATGAATTATCATCATTGATCATGTTCCTGTTCAAGTATAAAAGTAATTAATAGATATCACTTTTTTAATGTTTTCAATGGAGCAGATATGAAAGTTAATTTTCATTTTAATTTTCTTTCATTTTAATTGTTGAAAATTGTTTTTATTCATTTTGTCGCGTGCTTTAAAAATCTAAAAAAATATTGACTAGTACTAATTGTGTAAACTATAACCTTATTTTCATAAAAATAATTAATGAGAGAACTATAGAGAAACTATATATTATTGTGATTAAAAACTGATTTTATTTATTTTTGTTTGTAAAGTGAGTTTAATTTTGATATACAATAAGGATAAAAAAATTTATACGGTAAACAAATTACAAATAATATTATGTATGATTTTAAACATAATTATTAAGTGTTTCATGAATATTAATTGTTTATTGATAAAATAAAAATTATAGAGGTCTAAGAATAATTTTAATATAGATAAACTTCACAAATATTTTTAAGGGTTTTGCTAGAAGACACCTTTTATGAAGGTATCTTTTAGCAAGTTATTCTATAAGCATTTGTTAAAAGACACCAACTAATTTTTATGAAGGTGTGGGTTGCTAAAAGACACATTCATGAGTGGCTTCTAGCAAAACCCTTTTTTTAATATAGATAAACTTTGTCAGTAAAACATAAGTACCAATACAAATATAATAAATAGTTTCTTGTTTTTGATCAAATCATTTAATATTTTTTTTAGGGAAAATCATTAAATAGTTGATAGTTGGTATTAGGTCTTACTCTCGTGGTCTTGAAGCCCAAAGAGAACTAAGAGTCCGAAGGCGTCCATAATACTCTCCAATAACAATGAAACATCTTGCCGCTTGACGAACTGTCAGTATTCGACACAGTTGGTGAAGGGTTTTTTGCCTCAAATTATCAGCCTACAATTAATTTAGAAACATGAAATATATAAATAATTGAGTGAGAAATAATTATCTAAAAATACTTAAGCAAGAAGACAATTAAGTTTAGAAAACAATAATCAAGTATAAAATTAATATAAAAGTAGAATAATCAAACCCTATCTACCCTATGAATGGGTCCCTAATCTAGGACTAACACATATTGCCAAGAACATCATGCTATCAAAGGGGTTGAATTTAATGAGTTTGTCTTAGACTGATTCGAATACATTTAAATAATATGATATAATATAGTAGTTTTTAACTTACAAATTACTGGAATTTAATTAATGTGAAATCATTTGTCAATTTGGTTTTAATTAAAATCTTGATGAATTATAAGTCTGCCTAGTGTTATATACAAAGATCCAGCCATCTCTATCTTATACCAACTTCTGATTGAAACATTTTAAGATAGAAAAATTACATCAAATACGTGCCACTCAATGTTTTGATTAACATTCATGCACTTAGTAGCTTAGATATAACCTAGCAATAATAAACTAAAGTATCCAAAAATTGACAATATTAATTAATGAAATAATTAACGAATCAATATAGTTACAAAGACGTACATGCCAAACAAGTAGTGGGTACATTTAAAGTCAAACAAGTTATTTAAAAGAAATTGTTAGTTTAATCATATTGAATGAATTACTTGATCATAGCTTGTTGCAAATTGCAATATATAGATATATCGATTTAAAATTAAATGAAGATATTAAACTGTTTTTTTTAGGGAATGCAGGTATTAAATTGTTGACAAATGGGTACAGATTGGTATATTATTAGTATTTTATAAACAAACTTTGACTTATATATACATGAGGTAATGAGAAGTTGTAAAAAGTAAGAAGACGAGTAGAATTGCGGCGCAAAGCATGCATATCGGTTGAATAGAAGAAAGAGCAAAGGAAACATTTTGATTGGACTAAAAAGTAACATTTCAGCTATTAGTAATTAGTAACATTTTGAAAATGTGTTACTTTATATGACATGTATATACTACTAGTTTTTAAGGTTGGTCTAATATTTCTCACAAAAAAAAAAAAAGGTTGTCTAATATGAAGCTAAAGAAAATTCAAAGGTTCACCTCAACATATTAGTAAAAGAGCAGTGATATATGTACATCTCTTTAGTACAACTTCTATGTCAAAAAAGATATGATATGATGTTTGAATAAAAATAGTTTGGTTTACTTTTGAAACCATTTTTTTAGGTCTATGTTAGGAAGACTTGGTGTAACAATTATTATGTATATATGAACTCATTATAGATATAAATTGTTTACCTCATGAACAAATTTTTCAAGATTGGAAATCATTCCCATGGCGGCGACCATCTGTTGCATACCGTCAACGACAGGCTCTCCGGCGATGGTGTTAACAATAACATTGTGGAGCTGTTCATGGCCTTTAGAGAGAGCTTCTTCTGCTTGAAATGATGAAGTATTCAGCTCCATTATCCCATCTATTTGTTGCTGCGCCAGGGGCTCCAATTGATGTGTCAACATCTACCCAAAAATAATAATTAATCATTCCATTAATCTTGGCAAAATATCTAAGAAAATTATCATATTATTATACATTGAGTATTAAAATCATATCATACTATTATACATTTATATCAATGTGATATTAAAATAGAATGCATAGATACATACCGTGATGAGTTCTGAGGGTTTGAAACCACCTATCCAAATGAAGGGTCTCTCAGCAGGGGAAGCCCAAATGCCCTTAATAAGGTGAAAAACATCTGATTTAACAGCCACCTCCTTCAATCGGAAAAGCTCGTCGTAATGATAAAGATATCCGTCCACGATCACTCTCAGTTCATTATCTCCCAATGATGCCTGCAGCCCCGCCCTAAGCTCCGCCATGTGTCGTTGATCTTCTTCTAGCCATCTTGCATACTCCATGTCAAACATTGCAGCTCCTGCAACACCAGTAAAGATTTTATTGTACCAAGGAAAATAACACACTAATACTTAGAACTAGTTGCTGTAGCTAACTAATTAAAAATTGAGTTTTTTAGAGGAAAATTAAAAATGGAGTTGATTATCAAATTTTCCGTTCCTAACACTTGGTGATGGAATTAGAGACGAATTTTGTATTTTACTTCGTATGTTGAAACAATAAAAATTGGTGATGAAATAAAAAATTAGATATGAAATTATAGATCCTATGAATCGAAAATCTGTTGAAAAGTTGAAGCATACATAAGTTGAGTCCAAATTTACTCCATTTATCGTTTATTTATGAAAACTAGATTTTAGGCTTTATGTACAATCTCTACAAAGAGTTGTATTATTTTTTAAGTATATTCTGTCAAATCATATGAATGGAAGCATGTAACATATCAATATTTTTAAAATAAGAGAAACTAGAATAAGATTATGTTAACTGATCATAACTATTTTCTCACGGATTTCTAGGAAATTTTATTTTAGATTGATGATAACCATTAAAAAACATAATCATTCAAAATTGGACTTTTCTTTATCTTTTTAAAGACTTAAACCACATAAATTGGACTTTTCTTTATCATCTTGATATTGGAGTTTAAGTATACTTAAAATTCTAACTTGATTGTATTTTGAATGGTGTTGGGGTCTGATAATGGTTAGGAAAGGTGACGAGCAAGGGCGCCGTTAGAGGTCAAACTTTTTTTCTTCTGTATCTCATTAGTTGATGAGATGTCATTTGATAGATGATTTTAATACTTATATTACAAATGAGTTATTTATCAATGAAAACCATCAAAACTGTAAATAATGAACGAGTTGATGCAAATCACTACAAGAGAATGAAAAAAAGTAAATGGTTTTAGAGTAACTACAACTTAGACTAAACTACTCTAAAGCCTTTTACTTTTGACAGTTCTTTTACAATGATTACATCTCTTAGTCTTTTATTTATAGATTTGACATATTCTACTTAATTGACGACTCATCATTAATAAATTTATCAAAATCCTTCTAAAAAATGATGACTTGTTAACCGCTGGAACTCACAATCTTTATAACACTTGGACCCATCTACATTCTCTTGGGTCATGGGTCATTGCATGAACTCAATCATTAAGAATTTTTTTGTTCTTGCTTGATATCTTAGTATAATTAAAATAAAAAATAATTAAACGATAAGCTAGATATCTTGAAAACTAAGTTCACTTACTTCAAATTGAGGTTGAGACATTCAACGGAGAACCTAAGAACTTATTTAGTACATATTTTAGATACACGTTGGTTTGAATAAATCATTGTGGCATCTGTAAATTTTAAAGTCTAAATTTTGTGCTAGTTTGCTCGTGTCCAATAATATCTTGACCTTATGCTTAGTATCTTGATACATATGACAGAATCACACGACCAACTGTAATACCAAACATACACTAAGAATATAGACTCGAGAAATAACATTATGCTATGTAAGCCTCGTTAGAAAGTGAAATTGTACTTATTTTGAAAATCAATAAAAAGAACAATACTTACCAGGGCTTATATTGCCACCACCACAACCCAAGAATAGTCCCTATTAAATAAATTAAACAACATAAATAATAATAGTAATCATGACTATAAAAAAGTACTTAATAAAAACTTTATGCTGTAATTTTAAATTTTCAAATTTGTGTATACCTGTGAGCGTGCTCTTTGAAGGTCTTGTTCGAGATTGGATAGCCTTAATCTACTTGACTCTAGCTGTTGTACATAAGCCTGTTTCAATAATCAGCACTATTAATAATTTTATTAATAGAACACCTATGAGTATTAATTTTGGACTACACGTTTCATTATAATATATATATATATATGCAAAGCTTAACATAAAATTGTAATGCCTTATAGTATCTGTAATTTTTTGTTTTAACACAATACATCTTGTGTAGTCTTTGATAGACCGTTAAATTAAGAGATCGATTTTTTCTCTTAATCTAACAATTTGCACTTGGCTACAATATAAAAACTAGTTGCAGAGGATAAATGTCTCCATTTTAACAATATTTCATTGCTTATAAAAATTAAAAACAAAATATAGTATTTGTAGGTGGTACTGCACAATGTGTAATGGAACACACACCTTTTTCCTTAGACGGCTTTTCTTTGCAGCTTCTCTATTTTGTGCCAAACGTCTCAGTGTCTGATCACAATTCAAATAATTAATTCTTGAATACAGTTACCTCTTAATTAATGGTTAAAAAAATACCTTAGAATATATATTATATGTTGTGTTACAGATAAACATGTATATGTATGAATTATTATGATATTTAAAATAAAACCTTTGGATCAAGTGTCTTTTCTGATGTGGAAACAGCTCCTTTTTTCTGCAATAAAAACAACCACAAAGAGGAATTAATATGGATTATTATTATTAGGGTTAAATAAGTTTTTCGTCCCTAAAAATATAGTGAATTTTGATTTTAGTCCCTAAAAAATTAAACATAATGTTTTCGTCCTCACAAAAAAATTTATTTTGTTTTTGGTCCTTAATGGCCAATTTAAGTTGATATGAATGTCAAGATCATGAGTCTTTTATGTTCAAAATGTGTTCATGTTATGTCCGTTTATTATATTTAACTTTTGTATGTTCATATTATGTTAAAAGAATGTCAGGAACACGTCAAAATTATTTCCGTTAGGGATCAAAAACAAAACAAAAAACATTGCGAGGATGAAAACACCTCGTTTTATTTTATAAGGACTAAAATCAAAATATGACATATTTATAAGGACGAAAAACTTATTTAACCCTTATTATTATTATTATTTCATATAAGGAAACATAGTACATACAGGTTAACTAGTCATAAAGATATTAGATTCACTTTATCAAGTCTCAACCAATAAATAATGCTAGATAATATGATTATATGAATTTCTTGAGAAGCCATGCAAAATGTACTCATCAATATGACATGGATAGTAAAAAACATCTTCATCTACCATTTGTCCATTTCCCATATTTTGGTTTATATTGAAGTTTAGCTTTCTAACTCAAAAAATTTAATTAACTTAGATTAAAACACAAGTGAAGTAGGTGTGTGTTAATTAATATTAATAAAAAAAAAGGTCATATTGATAATGACTTAGAAGATTCTCTCCCTTTGTTTTCTTTTCCATGTTCATACATCTCTCTCTCCTTCCATATTTCATGTCAGAGATTCATCAGAAAAAAAACTCAGTGTTATCTTGATTTTCTGAGAGTTGTTGGGATCTGTGTTGTTCTTTTGTGCAGAGAGAGAGTTAATAATTGCATTAAAGAGACCAAGCATTGTCTTGGTTTAGGAGACAAAATAAGAGAGAGATTAACTAAACAACAGTGAAAAACAAATAATAGTACTAGCTAGTTGTTTACATTAAATTAACAAAACCTTTTGTTGAGGTGATTTGGCTTTTGATTGATTCTGTGTTGATGTGCCTGTTCTTAAGCCATCATCAGTTGCTGTCTCCTGTTGCTGTTGAAGCTGCTGATCAAAAGCATGATTATGATGATCTGAAGAAGATCCTTTTACACTTATTGGTGAATCTGTTTCAAATTGTAGCTCTGTTGATCCTGAATCAGTACTTTCTCCTCCTGATTTTGAACCTCCCTATTTTCAAAATACACCAAAAAAAAACTTCTTTATTTTTGCAAAATATTAGTTCAAATAATATTAGACTTGTTTTAACATCTAAATTTAATGCATGATTGAATTTACAATGAGTTTGACTCAATCACGATTTTGTAAAGACTACGCTTCCAAGTTTTAACATGTGATTTTGTCAAACTTATTGTCGATATTTTATTGAATTGAAGTAGTAGTACTAAAAGTTGTTAGTTGTAAAGAATGAGAATGTTTACATAAGGAATGGTCAAAGATGGAGAAGTGAGAGAAGCAACAACTCTTGGTGTTTGTTGGAATCTAATTGGCCATGAAGGAAACATTTCAAGTGTAGCAGCTGGTTTGCTTGTAAATAAAGCAGCTGCAAGAAAAATCACAAAAAGAAAAATCTCAAAACATAATAACCAAATATTAATAGAGGACTATATAAGATTTTCAATTATATATCAATATCATAAGGTGGATGAACCTAATCCTCCTTTTGGAGTCATGCAAAGGAAGTTAGTTTTATTGCTTCATCATCATTATTCTACTCAAAATGGTAACTTTTCCTACTCAATACTTTTCTTCCTACAACACTCTTTTTTCTTCTATATGCTTTTTGGAAAGAGTTGGTTATGCTTATGTAACATGAAGAAAAAAGTAAATAAACCATGGAAAAAGGAAGAGAACCAAAAAAAAAAAAAACTTACATGTTTTTCCTTCATCATTTCTTATCTTAATTCCTTGAAGAACAATTGCCTCTTCTAGCTCTCCAAAATTAAAAGCAGACCCTTGATTCCTAAGACAACAACAATAACAAATGGTGAAATTGAATTAAAGCAACTTTATCAAAAAATAATTTAAGAAACAATATATTATGTTAGATAATAAAAAAGTATAAGTGTTAGTAGCACTAAGATGGAGAAATTATAGAAGAATGAATACATTAAGGGTGATGTTGAGGTAGTGATTCCATGAAGAACTCCATAAGGGACATGTTGACTTGAAGGTCCTGACTCAGACAAACCAATTTCTCCAATTCTTTGGCTAGCCATGCATGCAAAGTTATGATCAAGGTTTAGATCTTTATCATCTTCCTTGAAGCTGAAACTCAAAAGTTTTCACTTGGTAAATAAATTCACAAGAGAAAAACTTGATTACAAAAAGATGAAAAATATATATACACACACATGCATATATATAGAAGCCATTTACATGTGTTTCTTTGGAATTCTAGGGACAAATAGAATCCTATGTGGAAAAGTTATAGAAGAGAAGTGAAAGATCAAAACTTTGTTGTCAAAGTAATATATTAAGTTGCCACAAGAAGATAGTCAAGTCTTTATCTCATATAAGTACCATTTTATCTCTTATGGGGTGTGTCTCTATCTTTCTTTACTCCTTCTCTAGGAAGAAACCTGATTGATAAGTTTGTTTGGCTTGCTTTATCAATTGTCCTAAGTTTGTTTGTAAAGCTCATTTTATGTCAAGGATATGTTTGGTTCTATTTTTGAAGGACTCAAAATTGATTTTAAAAATGTAAACTGACTTTAATATGTTTAATTTTTCTTGATTAGAATTATATTCTTTCTGCATAATTGATTCTGATTTGAAATTAGAATTTGAAGTTTTCTATTTATGATTAATTTTTCAAATTTATTATTCAACTCTCTCGTACATTGAATTCAAACAAATAATTTTATATTTAGCTCACTTTTAGTCGTAATTAATTGTATGTTCTAATCAATTTTTAGATGAGTCGAAATTGATTCTAGAGAAGTAGAATCGATTGATATGTGTGAATAATTTTCATCAAAATTGATTTTATCTTTAAAATTGATTCTAACTTAAAACTATGATATATAGTTTTGACTTCAAACGTGATTTTACACTTAAGTTTATTGTTTAACTTACTTTTACTTTTACTTATACTTATCAAATATAAATCATTTTATATTTAACTTACTTAATTTTACGAAATCAAGTTTTATCACCGCAAAATCAATCATACACTAATTTTACATAATCAAAGCAAGGAAAGTTAATATTATCATATCAATTAGTAACTTGTCTAAGTCTCTTTTACCTTGTGGGGTTTGAAATGAGGTTAAAATAAGATAAAATATTTAAATAAAAACCAGTCAAATTAATTTAACCAGAGAAGTAGGGTCCTCTCTCTCTAGAATCACTGACTCCTACTCCACTCTCTCTCTCTCTCTTCTAACCGCCTGTGTTTTATTATTGGTTCTCTTGTGGACCTTCAAAAGAGCTGCATGTGTGTACTTTTTATGAGAATTTTTTTTTCATATCTATTTATTTATTTATTATTTAGCAACAGGATAAATTCAATGCAAGATCAAAATAAGACAAGTTTTTCTTTTACTTTTTGTTTAAAAAAGATGGCAAAAAAAGATGAAAAGAGAGAGGTCTAAAGGTTATTTTCTTGGCCCTTTCATCTCAATGAGAAACTATGAATTTTAACTTCTTTTTTTTTCCAACAAATAGAGTTATAAGAAAGTGAGTTATTTTACACATCATATATCTAATATCATAGACTTGTTGTGCTAACACCATTTCAACCAAAACATTAAAATAATATTCCACAAGCATATTATACCAAAATTAAAAAAATAAATTATTCCACAAGCATACCCACTTTGTGTATTTAATCCTAGCTATGAGATGGATTTGTTTGGTATTTTCTTCCTTTGTTGATAGGTCAACATCCATTCCTTGTCATCACCTAAAATCATGCCTTGTTAAGATTCTTTTCTACTTCTAGACATTTTTACAGACCAATATGGTACATGTAGAGCAATCATGAAATAATTTCCTGCTTAATAATATCTTCTCTTGTCAGAATATGGACAAAAAAATATTAGTTACAAAAGTGCTATTATCTCATGAGAATATGCTGTTTTTAAAAGACTTAATGACAATGTTAGGACTTGGATAAGGTATTTGAAACTTGAGAATTTAGTTTGAATTTGTGGTGTCTTGGATAATTTAAACTTGTTTTGGAAAACTTTAACTTAGTTTGTAAAATGTTTGGATAATGCATTACTTTGAACAATTTATGCTATACTGGATTATTGGTAATGTAATAAGAAATTTTGTTGGACTATTTGACAGTATTTTTCAAATTTTATTTTTTTAAAAAAAAAATTATATGGTGGACTAGTCTCGCATAGGGTCGAACTTGGTAGTGTTTTTAGAGTTCATGTGTATTGAACTTTTTTGTCCATCTCAATGGACTGTTTTGACAGTTCTAGTTGTATCGTCAGAAAGCATTTGTATCCCTTTTGTTGCATAAAATCCATCAACATATGAACTCTAAAAACACTACCAAAGATACATAGAGAAAACCTCGTGATATTTATGTCTTGGCTTAACTCAAATATATTTGTCTCTTTCAAACTACCATGGTCCATGAATCTATAGATACATAGAGAAAACCTCGTGATATTTATTGAGGAAATAAGATAGTTAATTACTTTTCTTGCACTTGATGTAAGTTTTAGACCAACATTATTGAAGAATATAAATATGAGGCTTTTAGGTAATGTACCTGATCTACCCCACAAAGAGGTAAAATCAAATTAATATTAAATCATGTGCTTCTTTTATAGGTAATATTCCTCCTACCAATTATTCCTTTGTTAAGCCAATGATTGGTCATAAAAAAGTGGTTTGGCTAAAAATATGAAACATCTCAAAGCTTAAGTCAATATGTATTTTAAGTATATAGACCTTTGTTCCCAATATACCTTACAATATATGTTGTTCATCACATGGAAATGTTTTAGTGAAGGTTTTAGATTAGACAATAAAACAGATTGTTCTATGAATTTGGCATTACCTTTAGCCGTAATTAATTATATGAGCTGCACCTATCTGAAGAGAGGTGATTTGTCTTGATCAAATTTAAATTCTTGAATTAATTATTTCTTTCCTTCGAAAAGATAATTATATTCAATTATTATTAAGTTATTACTTGTTGTCTAAGCAATCACCCAAAACAACATTGTTTATTTGTAACAACTTCTTTTTTAGCCATTGAGCAACTTGTAAGAACATTGCCAAAGATGAATGGCCACTTGTGTTAGGCAGATCTGCCATGTGTGTGAATTAATTAAAATTTAACAGAACCATGCATATGGTTCTAAATAGTATAGAAAAGAGAGAGAGTGAGTGAGAAAATTCATGACATCCAATGAATGAAAATGGACCCCTAAAGGTAGTTAGAATTTTGAATTGAACTCAGTCAAATCAGCTAAATCATCATACACTAAAAATAAAGTATGATTTGGTCATAAAACTAGAGATTTACTTATAAATTTATTATGACATGTTAGATTTGATCTCTACTCAAAGATGTTTAAACCATCATATAAAATGCAATATGTATGGTTGGTTCGAGGGAGAAAATATAGGATCCACATGGTTTTACTAAATAAAAGAGTGAGTCTTGAAAAGAAAGTTACAATGAAAGTGTTTCGAACACTTGTTTGTAAGTAATACAAAGTTAAATCAAATGAAAAACAAATGACTAGCTAGAGAACAAACATTACATGTAGATAGAGAGAATAAAAGCAGAGAAAGAGAGAGCACCATCATGATCATCCAACAAGACAATGGGGACCACAAACTAAGAAAAACAGAGGAGGCCAGTGGAGGTGAATCACTCACTATATAACCAGACAAAAAAAACTGTTTACCATGTAGGAAGGATGGGTGAAAAAATGTACTGTTTTAGGGTTATCTTTTGTTTTTGTATTTGGGTTACTTGGAGCAATCAACTTCAGACATTTCAGTCCCATTTAAGGAACAAAATCAACCATAGAAGGCTTTTTCGTAATTGGCTCGTGCCACCTTTTAGCCCTACCTTTCTTGATTTAGATTAAGAACATAACAATGATTCAATGTTGATAGGACTCTTGTTGATGACGTCTGACATAGGCATATTCCTTCTAAAGTCTCGCTGTTCGAGTGGCACCTCTTTGGTAACAGACTTCCAACTAAAGACAATTTGGTGAGGCGGCGTGCTCTTCAGGTTCAGGACTCGGTTTGTGTGGGTGGGTGTGGGGAACCAGAATCCGCGACTCATTTGTTTTTAGTTTGTGACACTTTCAGTTCGCTTTGAGCTCAGGTGTTGCATTGGTTGGGTATTTCTTCGGTCCTTTCAGGTGACATTCGACATCATTTTTCTCAATTTATAAATATGGCTTGTTTGTCTAGACTCACTCATTCATTCCTGAGAATTATTTGGTTTGCTTCTGTTTGGGCTATTTGGAAGGAAAGGAATAACCGTGTATTCCAAAATACGGTCTCTGATTCTTCTATTATAGTTGAAAAGGTTAAATTGAATTCTTTCTTGTCGCTGAAATCTAAACAGGCAACTTTTAGTTATAGCTATCACGATTGGTGGAAGCATCCACTCCTTTGTATGGGTGTTCAGGTGTAATTCGTTTTTGTTTTTGGATGGTGCTTTCAGTTTAGAGCACCTGGTTGTTGTAAATACTTTTGGTTGATTTACCTTTTGCATGTCTTGTGTAGGGTAAATTAACTTTGTTTATAGTATATCTCATTTTTGTTTGTTAAAAAAAAAACAATGATTCAATGTCTAATTAAGCAATTTGATTAGCATCTGATTTATATAATCTGATCAATGTTCATAACCTATTCAATAAACCATCTAGTATATGTTTGGAACATCAGCAATTACCACCACCACACGTTTGTGAACCTTTCAACCATAAAATTTATGAAGCTATAAAGTGTAGTAACTTCGCATGGAACGCACCTCAAACATTATACCAGCAAGTAAACAATCGCATACCTATATCGATTGAGCATCTGTTTGGATCTACGGTGCATATTGAGTTTCTCGCGTCCTGATGCACATTGAAGTGAAAGCTATACATTCCAACTTTCAATGGCAGGGGTGACTCATTGGCATCCCAAATACATGTTGAGTCTCATTTCGTTTCAAATCAAGATACAAATCGTATGTCGTAAAATATTGGCTACCTAGTTTCTAATAGTTGTAGCAAAGTAAAGGAAGATTAAACAAAGTGATTCACACATAGATCGCAAATTACTTCATAATTCATCGTCTAGTTTCAATCCCATTGTTTATATGGACACATAAACTGTTAGGAAAGGCGTATATGTACATCGTAAATACGTCTGTTAATCTCAAAATCCATAATTCTATCAATAGTTAACACAACAAAACTAACTACTCTTGAAGATTTGCATCACAACAATGACTTAAAGACCTTTGAAACTTAAAAGGCATGCATTACTACCTTTAGATACTATCATATCATAATATACATGAAACCTCACTTGTGTTGTGACCTTGATATTCTTTTAAAAAATATGATAAAACATAATACACGTTCTTTAAGCAAAGTTTGGTGCATCTTGCTTTAATTAGTTTCAGTTAAAGCAAAAGCAGACTTGAGAACATCCTTCACTGTTAAAAAGTATAACGAAAGATGCACTTATCTGAAAGCTTTTTCTATAATGCCCCCTTCATTTAAAGATGGGCTTAGTTTCAGTTGACTCAAAAGCAGACAAGAGAATTCTCTTCACTTCCCTCAAATGCTATCTTAGAAAGTGCAGACAAGTCCCAACAAACAAACCAACACACGCAAAAATTATTTTTGGAGAAACCAGTAAAAATGCATCACACAAATTTATCACCGTATCAATTGGCTTTGAATAAAAGCCTACTCCACCCGCTTTGAAGCAGAAATCGTGGCCATACAGCACGTAATAACACATACTTGTCAATGAGGCTGCATAGTAAAGCACAAAGCATACAAAGAGAATGAAAGACAGCCATGACGCAATGGAGAAATAGAAAGGGTAAACATACTTCTTAATTGCAGTCTGCAGCTACAGTTGTGGTGCAATATAGAGGTTTCAGAGATCTTCGCAATTGCACCTGCGGCCACATTTGTGCATTTTACCGTAATATCAAAGTTTGCTAACCACAACCATGACAGAAACTGCAATTTAGAACCTGCACTCCCCAAGAGCCAAGGACCTCAATCGGTTGCCCTAGTTTTCCCAGAGAATGGTAAAATATGAGAGGAATAGGGCCAAGCTATTGAAGTGTCAAAAGTCATAACATATATCAACGGTTGAGCATGATTAATGTGATTGAAAAGGCAAAAGCAAGTTTGTGCCTTCTTGGTTATCCAAATATGGACAATTTTATCATATCACGTTCTAAAATAGATTCAAAGAGAAGAGAAACAAACAAATATGAAACTGCTGAGCAAAATATTGAAGGCCTCTTGAATGCCACCACTAACTGTAATTTAACAAATCGAATCCTTAATTTTGGTCATAATAAGAGTAAAATTTGCATAACACATCTGACAATGTTGAATTTCAGATTAGGTAATCTTTAATAACTTTTTGTTTGCAAACAAAGTGATCAAAGTCCTGATTTTAAATAGGGATTCAAACCAATAAGAAAGTTAAAGTTGGGCATAAATTCTTGATTTATGTAAGTTACCTGCAAAATGTGCCTACATAATCAGACTTAAAAGAAAACCTGAATTATAACAAGGCATTTAGAAGAAGAATCTTATTCAAACTTAAAATGTGGATCTACATCTGTGTATCTCCTCATCAGCTCAACCATGGATGTGGTGAAATTGGCTAACATCTTGCATTCTTCATCAGATTTAGCCTCGGAAACAACACCGTAAATGACTAGCTTCTTGAGAATAGGGCATCGCTTAAGCAGCCCCTCGACCCACTGGGAGAAAAGATCATTAATCACATTCCAGCCAAGCTCCAAAACAACAACATTCTCCAGATGAGAAGAGCCTTGTAAACCATAGTGAAGAACTCCATCTCTCACATCATAACTCAGGGATAAATGACTCAGGTGTGGAAAGCAAGTGGCAATTGTTTCCAAATCCACAACCTCATCCTCATCATCAAACATCACATCCCAAAGCCTAAGCCTCTTCAAATTCGACGATCTTGAAATCATCTGGTAAAATTTTGGCCAAATGATTGTGAAGTTGCTGATATCCACACTCTCAAGATTCTCGACCGTCTCGCCAATATCAAGATGTATAACACTAACATCATCGATCCTAAAATTCTTCAAGGTCCCCTTGCCAATGAGTTCAAAAACCTCAAGCGCACAATCTTTCAAGTGAAGAGACTCAATCCCATCAGCCTCCAATATAAACTTGTCCAAACTGATTGTTTCAACATAAACACTCTTCAGCGTCGAGCTACTCAATTCAACGGTCACCATTGCATCAGACATTGCAATCTCCGGATTAACAAGCTCCAAAGCTTCAATCCTCGGACACGCAGAAACCAAAAGATTCAAATCCAACGCAGATATACTAACACAACTCAACGAAAGTGATTTCAAACACGGAAACCTCTGATAATTTGGCTCAACCCCAACAATGGAATTATGCTCCAAATCAAGTATTTCCAGCTTATGCCTTCCACAAATCTCCAGAATGTTAACATTTGGCATAGTCTTCACATTATAAAACAACTGCCTCAGAGTCTCCCTGGTGTACATAAGCCAAGCAATAACGGCAGAAGCCGAGAATTCATCGACATCTTCCATCAAAATGGAAAGCGACTGCAACCCGGATGTCTGAAAAATAGTCTGTGTGATCAAAATCTCAAGACGGGTCGTTGACAAATCGCGGTAAACGGACCAATCATTCGAGCTAAAGGACAGTGTGTGGAGATGTTTGCAACATGCAGTTCGCCATTTCTTGCATGTTGCAGAAGCTATGACCACATCTCTTGCAGCCTTGAGATGGGATAGTATGTTCCCAATCACTTCAACAGGAAGCTGATCCATCATGTTACAACTTGCAAATCCGGCACAACTTCACAACCCAAACATAGTTTCCTGTGTTAGACATTAATTTTTATGCTCCCACGGTGTAAAACTTTTTTACACATGTATCCAATCAAATCACATGAAAGTGCCACTTTTACACATTAGTTACTTAAATATCTCCACAAATATCTATATAGTGTGATTTGATTGGATGCATAGTTTTACTCTAACAATAAGAAAAATTGAAACTTTTTTTCTCCAATCCTTCAATCAATTCAAGAGTAAGTGGATGAATTAGAAAAAAATTCAAAAACCATGAAATGGGCAAAATTCAAAAAATGATGAAAAAATTTCCACCAGATTATATCATTTTTTTATCTAAACGGATGAATTAAAAAGAGAAACCAAAGGAAAATAAGAAAGGTGATTAAGGATATTAAATTGGTGAATTAGGAATTGGGATTAAAATAAAAAAGAATTAGATAGAATTAAACGAGATTAATTAATCAAAGAAATAGAAAATGGGAGATTAAGAAAGATAATTGTTACCTGAAATTGAAGAGGATTGTTGAATGAATGGTATTTGGATTTACAGAGAAGAGAAGAAAAGGAAGAAGATCCGTACACACAGTGATATGAATAGCGTATTGTAGGGGCAAATTTGTTTTTTTTTCATATAACAAAAATAAAGTCAAAGCTCATTTAATTTGTTATGAGAAAATTTTCAAAACTCAAGTCTCATCAATAAATCGAAACATCGTAAATTAAACCAAAAACAATTTGTCTCGTATCAAATTACTCCTCACTCTCGTCACATTTATAAATAACTTTTACTTTTTTATATTCATTAAATAAATGGGTGAATTCTAGGCTGAGGTTCAATTAAGTCTCTTACTGGTGGATCACGTTAAAAATACTGTTTGATTTAATCAACTATCTAGATTTATTAGAAATTAAAATGATAATATCTACACATTTATCACACAATCCCTCACAAGTCACCACATCTTTCCTGTCATCTCTAGCCACCGCCATCCTCCGCCCAAAGTCAAGCCACCACCCTCAACAAAATATATCCCCACCTTCAATAGGTAAATCCACCTTGAACCACAACAAATTGTTCATTGACAAATTAATTCATGAAACGTAAAACATGTATAGCCCAAGAACAATGGCATATTCCCACAACAAAGATTATTAGAAAATAGAAAAGATGAATTTTATGGAAATTCCGAAAACCCCAAATGTCTGATTTCATCTTCCCATGTTAAATTCAAGTCTAAAGTGTGAACCACCATCATTCAACATTGCAATCTATTTTGAAGGAACCATGTCTCAACCCAAAAAAAAGAGTATCAATATAATAAAAAAGAAATAAAAGAAAAAATCACATGCTTAAGATGTAGGGGCATGAATTGGATGGAGGGAAGAGTCGGTATTCCTCTTTTGTTAACACTCTTATCCAACGGGAGCATAGCAGCAAGGGGGAGGGAAGAGACGAGAGGGGAAGAAAAGGAAGAGAGGTGCAATTCAGTGTATATGGTGTATAATAAGATATGTGTACTTGATTAATCTAATGACTATTAATTACGATTCTAAGTGGTCCACCGGTGAGGGACTTAATTGAACCCTCACCCTAGAATCCACCAAATAAATGATGTATTTGTCGTATAATATATATTTTTCTTTTTAAATAATTATAATATATTTCAGATACATCAATGTTTAATGAACTTAAAAAAAATAAAAATTGGGTTGTAATTTGGTGTGGCAACAGTCACACCATACCTTATGGTGGGTCCGCCTCAGAAAGAAGTACTAAATAAACTCTTCTTTTTAAGTACTTTTTATTTTCTTTCCTCTATCTATCATTCATCAACAAAATAAAGTGTAATAGAGTACGAATTAACGAGATCCGTTTGAATTTGTATCTATATTTGATTTACACAAAATCACGTTTTAAATCACGGTAACGCAAAAGCTGTATATAGTAGTTTTAGGTTTTTTGCGATGAGAGTGCATTAGAACGTGGTATTGCCTTGGCAAACGCATATTCAAACATTGACTAATATATCAGAGTTTATGTTTCTCACGGACAAAAAGTTTCTTTTAATTTTTTGCACGGACTAAATTAAGTCTTGTGACATTTTTCATTAACTTCGAGTGAGTCTTCGCTCAAAAACAAAATTACACTTATGTCCTTGACTTAATTTCATATAATAATTTGGATATTTATGTTTTATTCACGTCATTTTTCCTTTTAATATGTTTGCATGTAAATTTTCAAATTTCAAATCTAATATTTACATGCAAACATGAATTGAGAACCATAAATTTGAAGTTTGAGAACACAGAAAAATAAAATCATCGATTTGAAATTTTAAAATTCATATGCAAATAAATCAAAATGATGTGGAAAAAAATAAAAGATCAAATTGTTGCCTAAAATTAAATCAGGAAATCACAACAATGATTTTATCTAACCAAAACCACTTTGTTTTTTCTCTAAAATAATGAATTTTTTTATTGAAAAATCATTTTTATTGGTTTAAATCATGTATCAGTCAAAAAAATATCATTATAATTTTATTTTTTAATTTGCCAAATTTTTCTTTTTTTTGAGAAAGAAGCTTTTCTAGTGACTTCACGTTTGAGAAATTTTTTAGATTTTTTAAAATGTACCAAACAAAGGATGATAGGTGGTTTTATAGTGAATGATTATTGTACGATGTTTAAACTCGACACACTATGAAAGGCACACTGGTCTAGGAGACAATTGAGTTAAGGATATGAACATTGCAAAATGGCTAACCGAATATATAGTCCATGGGGAAGAAATGCCCGAGGAGGTCAGCCCCCTTCCTAAGGTGATGTCTCATCTACCACGATCTTGTAATGTCCAATGCGTGACAAAATAATCTTAAGGATTCATACCTCCTTTAGATTTGGGCCAAGGACAAGTAATGATTCGGAACCCATCTTAGGACAAAACACCATAGAGCAACCACTATATAAAAAAGGTTTAGCTTATAAGCTAAGGGATCACATTTGACTACACACATTTAACTCTAGGCAACCAACCCTTCCTAGGGGCCAAACCCTAGGCTCATTTTCTAAACAAGAGTGTTGTTGTTGATTGTGTGGTATGGTAAAACCCACTAGCAACTTAGATCCATTAACTAACATTATCATCCATTTGAAATGGCACCATCTTTGCGCAATGGGAACGTGACGAAGACATCGACAAGGGAACTTCTAACATTATGCTAGAGTAACTTCTAGCGGCGGTGAATGAGCTCCATGAACGAGACATTGAAAACTAATCCAAGTTAGAAGAGTGAGAACAAATAAGAGAAGTTGAGTTGAGAACGGAGGAACTGCACCACCAAATGAAAGATCAATAACCGAAGATTCAACGATAAACAGATGTGAGAGAAAGAGAATGGAAGATGGAGATGGAGGATTTATGAAATCAAACAAGGGCAGTCCAATCCTCTAACACCACACATACCTATGCAATAAATAAATAAAAGTAGCGTACTTACGTTATTTGAATATCAAAATATATATTTGATTTGATATTATTTTTATCTCTATCACTTTTTATCTTTTACCATCTAAACACATTTTTAAAAAGAGAAGTGGTATGATTGAACACCCTTATTTTAACATTCACGCTAACACTAATTTTCTTATTAGATAAAATTTATGTGGTATCACACTTTGAAAATGGATCTCACATAAAATGACGAGACTTGTGTGGATTTCATCTAATGATAGACTAGTGTAAACAGAAGCGAGAGAAAGAGAATGGAAGATGGAGATGGAGGATTTATGAAATCAAACAAGGGCAGTCCAATCCTCTAACACCACACATACCTATGCAATAAAATAAAAAAAAGTAGCGTACTTACGTTATTTGAATATCAAAATATATATTTGATTTGATATTATTTTTATCTCTATCACTTTTTATCTTTTACCATCTAAACACATTTTTAAAAAGAGAAGTGGTATGATTGAACACCCTCATTTTAACATTCACTCTAACACTAATTTTCTTATTAGATAAAATTTATGTGGTATCACACTTTGAAAATGGATCTCACATAAAATGACGAGACTCGTGTGGATTTCATCTAATGATAGACTAGTGTAAACAGAAGCGAGAGAAAGAGAATGGAAGATGGAGATGGAGGATTTATGAAATCAAACAAGGGCAGTCCAATCCTCTAACACCACACATACCTATG
>Ga0315915_1003108_pt1 | contig 21146 bp, 27 predicted proteins | sample MpolbnodulesMG_FD_207738 | JGI IMG/M metagenome (GOLD analysis project Ga0315915, IMG submission 207738) | Medicago polymorpha root nodule microbial communities from Los Angeles, California, United States - branched nodules | ecosystem: Host-associated > Plants > Roots > Nodule | place: USA... | reverse complement strand
CTACCCACTACACAAACTTAAAAAAAAAAAAAAAAAAAAAAAGAGGACACCTCGATTTCAACGAAAAGTGTAAGAAATACACGGTGAAGCGCATTACCCATTTCCCGCTTCGAACTGAACTCCATCTTTGTAGCACCTTCTACCAAAAACCCTCTCCATTCCATTTCCCCCAATTCCACAAATCATTAGGGTTCCGTTTTCCTCTCTCAACAATGGTTACTTGCAATTCCATTTCCCTTTCTCACAATCTCCATTTCTATACCAGACTTCATCGCCTTCACCCTACGCGGCGTTCTCGTCATTGCTCTTTTCGTTCCAATGCACTCCAAAGTAATTCATCCTCTCTTCAATTTCATGCTTCTACCATTTCAATTTTGAAATAAATCGTTTATTTATTTATATATCTTTTTATTTTTTATTTTATTTTTTAAAATTTGAATGAAATTGGATTATATTGTTGTGTTTTGAGTAGATACTGATGGAGCCAAAGTAATGCACAAAAGACCAAGAAGAATTGAAGGTCCTAGGAAAAGCATGGAAGATTCCGTTCAACGAAAGATGGAGCAATTTTACGAAGGGTCAGATGGGCCGCCCCTTCGAGTTCTTCCTATTGGTGGGTTGGGTGAAATTGGGATGAACTGTATGCTTGTTGGGAATCACGATCGATGTATCCTCATTGATGCCGGTGTCATGTTTCCAGGGTAGGGTTTGCAAGTCCATTATGCGGTATCAAATTGCTGCTTCATCATTGTATTTTGCTCTGATTTTCATTAGTTTTCTAGGTTAACCGACCTTTTAATTATTACATTGTTAACCGGTTTCAGCGATGATGAGCTTGGGGTCCAGAAGATAATACCTGATACAGCATTTATTAAAAAATGGAGTCACAAAATTGAAGCAGTAGTTATAACACACGGTCATGAAGATCATATCGGTGCATTGCCTTGGGTAATGCTTCCTACTCCAAAGAAATATATTCTTTTATCAAACTAGTTTTCTCAGATTTACTCCTTTAGTTTTATTTGAGTATTTGGCATGTGATGCAATGCCCGTTGTTTGATGTATTCTGCCATAAGAAACTGAGACGTACTTAAACAAGCACACTTAGTTTGATAAATGAACCTTCTCGGTGTCTTTGCTGCTATGTTAATTTTAAGTTGGTGTGCTTCAAGAAAGATATACAACTATGATCAAATAGTGTCTTTTAGATTATAGCGCGTGTAAGGACTAGAAGTCATGGATATATTTACGGGCTACTCGTAATGAACTCTTTTACAATATCATATATCTAAGGCAATGGTTGTGTGAACTCCCTTTTGCTACATGTGCCTGCTGTCCTTGCTTGGTAAGGTATGATATTTTTAAAATATTTCGCTTACTAAGCTGAAGCTGCAGTCTTTCTGTCTTACACCCAAAAAGTGTGGGGTAAGCCTTGTAAGACCAAGAGAAACTCAAAACAACCATACATGTAAATATTTTGTGAATCAAATTGCTTCAGTCCTTGGTATTTTTATTAATATCAGAATTTAATCAGTTATAATATTAGGAAAAAGTAGTTTGCTCTTCATGTATGTTTTCAAATACTCTGTTTCTTCTCTTGCATTCAATCTAATTGATTATTATTCTTTTATTAAAGTTATATATTTTGCTATTTACGTATATACGCTTTGCAGTTGCTATAATTTTTACTTGGTTCATCAGGTCATCCCAATGCTGGATTCTCAAACACCAGTTTTTGCGTCATCGTTTACAATGGAGGTAAGAAGAAATCTGTATAGTCTTGTTACCTTACTTTATTGTTCAAATGCTGCTTTCCATTTAGTTCATTTGTCATATGAATCAACAATAATGTTCCGTAGGAAGTGATGAGTTAGATGTTAGTGCCAACATATCTTGAAGTTGACTAATTTCTTAAATTCTTCATTGTGTGTCACCATATTAATATTTATTGTAATGAAAATTGTTGCACATTGCTTATTTTGTTCATTGCAATCCATAGAAAGTTAACCTTTGTTATTTCCAACAGCTTATAAGAAAACGTTTGAAGGATCATGGTATTTTTGTTCCATCCCGATTAAAAGTATTTAGAACAAGGAAGAAGTTTGTAGCCGGGCCATTTGAGATAGAGCCTATTACAGTGAGCCATTCTATTCCGGATTGCTGTGGATTAGTTCTTCGCTGTTCTGATGGTACTATTCTTCACACTGGGGATTGGAAGGTTAGAATTTTATTTTGTTTCTCAATGTATTGTACCTTCCGTCAACCATGAATCTCCTGTTGCTCAACATGCTGATTCAACAGATTGATGAAACGCCGTTAGACGGTAAAGTTTTTGATCGGGAAGCTCTAGAGGAACTGTCCAAAGAAGGAGTCACATTGGTGAGTCATTTGTATTTTTAATTGTTCTGATGTTTCTCTGGGTGGCAAGTAAATAGGCCTTTTCAAGGTGATTATGTCTTCAAGTATGTTATAAATGGCTTTTAATTTAAATTTAGGATAGATCTGACTTGTACCCGACCTCACAATTATTTTTAATGGAATATTGTGGTGGAAATGGATGGATTAGGCCAATAGGTGTTCACATAATTCACATCGAGTGTATTGGGTTTGATCGTTGAGTGGCTAACTCATGTAATCTTCATTAGTTATAGTAAAATATATCTGTTTTGCCCGTGGATGTAGGTTTGAAATTTGTTGCAGCTCGAACATGCGCTAAAACTCTGTGTTGGTTCCTTCTCATTTTCCGCTCTGTGCTTGGTTATCATAACATGTGTAGAATTTATGCTGCCTTGTTCTTAAATTTTGCCAAAGGATAGAAGCAAATAATGTTTTGGAATTGCTTTGCAGATGATGAGTGATTCAACAAATGTACTCTCACCTGGAAGGACAATGAGCGAGTCTGTTGTAGCTGATGCATTATTGAGGCATATTTCTGCTGCTAAAGGAAGGGTTATAACAACCCAGTTTTCATCTAATATTCATCGTCTTGGAAGTGTGAAAGCTGCTGCTGATTTGACCGGCCGAAAGTTGGTATGTTTATTTTATTTCTTAGCTTGTATATTTTAATTAATTGAAACCTGTGTTTATAGTTTTGTGACTATTCTACAGGTATTTGCTGGCATGTCTTTAAGGACATATTTGGATGCAGCTTGGAAAGATGGAAAGGTTCCAATTGATCCATCCACTCTGGTAATAAACATGTGTATATATATTTTTGTCATTCTGCTTTTTGTTTTCACCGTCGGTCACACAAATAGTAATTGCAGCTGTATATTCTTGTTTCCACCTTGTATTTAGTGTTTCATCAGACAGACTTATTTACAAGAGAAGCTGTAAGTCTCATTTATGTTGCAAGTTCTTAATCATTTCCTATTTTACATAGGTGAAAGTAGAGGATATGCATGCTTATGCACCTAAGGATTTGCTGATTGTGACAACGGGTTCTCAAGTAAGTTTTTTTAAGGTTCTCTAAAGACCGTCTATTTTCATCTACTACAGACAGGGAAAAAAATTATGGCATATGACCAAATATTTGCTATTGTGTCAGGCAGAACCACGTGCTGCCTTGAACCTTGCATCTTACGGAAGTAGTCATGCTTTCGAACTTACAAAGGAAGACACTGTGTTGTATTCAGCTAAGGTGTGTAACAAAGTTCCGTGTTGGGCATCTGCCTTTTGATTTATTAAAGCATGTTTGCTGTACTCTAGAAATCATGGATACAACATGGGACATGGGGATACGACATTTTAAAAAGATTATAGGATACAACATGGCTGTGATACCATATATGAAAACATAAAACACAGATCTTAAATCAAGAGAGAAATCCACATTTTAAAAGTTAACATGGAGTCATTGCAGACACAATAAAATCTTTAAGTTATCTAATTATGGTGTTCTCCTCTGTGTTGTTATAGAGATCCAGAAATAAAAAAGCACTCCCAACTACAGTTTGTAGTGTGGTGTCCATGAAGTGTATGAGACAAGTATAATAACTATTATTTTTAAGTTTTTGCCCTTCCTAGATTGCTAAGGAACTGATATCAGTGAATGAACTTACAATGTACTCCTTTTTACTTTCAAATTTCAAGCCATTCTAGTAATAGCTTCTGATTTTTTAGCATGAACTTTTGATTTTATTAATTTCTGAAAATATTTCTGCAGAAGGAAAAGATAATTATCTATCTAAAAATCAATTTATGTTGTAAACTTGTCCACTGCTCTTTATAACTGTTAGATTATCCCCGGTAACGAATCTCGTGTTATGGAAATGCTAAACCGCATATCAGAGATTGGACCAACAATAGTCATGGGGAAGAATGAATGCCTACACACATCTGGTCATGCGTATCGTGGTGAATTGGTAAGTTTTTATATTGATTATCACCTATTTTTTCCTTTTTGTTCATATCTGTTTTCTCATCCTTTTCTGTTAAATATAGGCTAGATATGCAACACCATCAAAACATTAGAAACCAAAAAGAATTTGAATAATATTCTTATTTCTAAGGAAAAGTTGACATGGTTTTATACTCTTACTAGATACCAGGGTAATGAAATGTCACATGGACATTCAAGCCTTGTCAAACTAATTACGTTATCTTGATGCATTTTTTAGTTTACTATATCTGATATTTGTCTTTTAATATGCTTCACTTTGTATGGTTTTTGTCTTTGATTTTACATGTTATTTTAAACCATTACATATATTCCTGCAGGAGGAAGTACTTAGAATTGTGAAGCCACAGCATTTTCTTCCCATACATGGCGAACTCTTGTTCTTGAAGGAGCATGAATTACTTGGAAAATCAACTGGCATTCGACACACTGCTGTGAGTGATTGCCTCCTTATTGATTGTTCTTGTATGATAGATGGGAAACTATTGGCTTACAAGATTTATATAAATATGTCGATGAAACTGATAAGATTTAATTTATGCACCAGGTTATTAAGAATGGAGAGATGCTTGGCGTTTCACATTTGAGAAATAGAAAAGTCCTTTCTAATGGTTTTATTTCCCTTGGAAAAGAGAATTTGGAGGTTTGTAGCCCTTAAAGTATTCCGGTGGCCTCTTTTTTAGAAATTTATAATTCTGTGATACTACCTCCCTTTTGTCATGCAGTTGAAGTATAGTGATGGTGACAAAGCATTTGGTACATCAAGTGAACTCTTCATTGATGAAAGACTGAAAATTGCATTAGACGGCATCATTGTGATTAGGTAGATTTTTCTAGTAGTTAGTCAAAGTCAGGTTTAACATGTTCAATCACTTGCTAATCTTGATCGTTTTACAGCATGGAAGTATGTCGCCTTCAAAGTTTAGACAGTTCGGTTGAAAACACCTTAAAAGGAAAGATAAGAATTACCACAAGATGCCTATGGCTTGACAAAGGGAAGCTGTTGGACGCACTCCATAAAGCTGCTCATGCTGCTCTTTCAAGCTGCCCTGTAAACTGCCCGCTGGCTCACATGGAAAAGACTGTGTCTGAGGTGTTGAGGAAAATGGTGAGGAAGTATAGTGGCAAACGACCTGAAGTTATTGCCGTTGCTATAGAAAATCCCGGAGCTGTTCTTGCTACTGAGATAAACACGAAGTTATCTGGAAAATCCTATGTAGGTGGGATATCAACATTTAGAAATGTGGTGCATCGACACGGGAAAGAAAATCAATCCACCAAAATGCAAATGAGAGGTATGATTGGTATTTTAGAATTCTGGAGGTACAATTTGTATGCTTGTAGCTGTTTATGTACATTTTATATGGAAGTGGTTTTAATTGTATGTGTTAGAGATATAATATAAAAAACAGTTGTCTTTTTTTTCATCACTGGCATGTATTTCCTAGATTCTTCCATTCACATTGGTCTTTATGGTGCGAAACTTCTGGAAGTTTACATTATGATAACCTAGCAAATTATGGTTTTTACTCTAGATGTTTCCTCGGGCTAATCGATACAAATCAATTTAGTTAGCTAAATTAGTTTATTGATTACTCTAGAGTCTGATGTTAGGTTTCTATTGTTCTGAATCTTACGTGTTGCTTAGTAAAGAGGTGATTTATTAGAGTAGGAAATAAGCGAGAGAGGTAGAAGAGAAATGGAGCATTTTGTCTGTTTGATTTAGTATATAACTAGAGAAGAGAGTTAGATGTGGGACCCACTCCAGTTTTCAATCTTCTTATGTTGCAAAGAAAGGGCAAAGAAATACTGAATATTTTTTATTTTGCTTTCCACTCCTGGGTCCCTTAATAGGTTCTGCACTTGTTTTTTATTTTTGCCAAACTGTGATTTCATCAACACTCTTATACTGAGATAATTTGATAAAAGGAGAAAGTAAATAGAATAAATGTTGCTTAATGATGAAAATGTTAAGAGAAACTTGTGCATTTGATCTTTATATATCAGAACTGTCCAAAATAATAGGTTACACAAAAAAGATCTCCGGTGGTTTTTTCATCTGTTTCTCTTGATATTAACTATATTGATTGATGTAGACTGTATAGAAAGCCAGGATTTTGAGAGATGCAACATTGAAGTGACTTATATAGAAGGGATTGTGTACAGCCTCTAATACAATTCTATTTGTATTGTTGTATTACAGCTATGCAGTACATAAATAGATACTATTAAATGAGATCGCTGCTGTATCAACAATTGATTCCTTTTTTTTAAGCAGGAGATCAAGAATGAGAAGAACAGAAAGGAGACATGGCTATATCTACATGGAAAGCGTTTTGTCTGATAACGAGGCACTGGCAAAAAAATGACTTGGAGTGTGATGAACAAAACCGGAAAAATTTGCAAAAGGTTTCAAGCTTGATAATGTAAGTCTGAGGATGGTCGGTATGAAAATAATCCATGGGTTGTAGTATTATTGCATCATGGATCTGTGAGTTTGAAGATCCCTAGTTTTGTGAGGAGATAGGCGGCATTCAAAGGTATTGCCATATACACCAACAAAAGTTAATGAGGGATTAGTACGCTGGTTTAGGGGATGATTAATGGTTCCCCTCAACCAAATGGATATACCTTGGGTTGTTTTGATGTCATTAATTGACATATAAATAGATGTTAATGTAAGATTGATATACTAATTTTAAGGATACCAAAATAAAGTTATTATTCTATTAATTGTCGTAATTAGTTTCATTGTTTTTGTCCGTGGCAAGTGTTTGGGCATCATAAATCAATTGTTGAATAATAAATAATTATGGTATCACTAGTACTACAATCTGCTTAACACGCCTTTTAATTCGTTGAAATTTGTATGAGTCCCATTAAACTTATGCACAGTACACGTAACATAATTTAATAGAATCTATTTGAATTTCAACGGAAAGAGCGGGTTAAATAAGTTTCAGGTCCTTATAAATATGAGTAGTGCTAGCAACATAAAGTGGTGGGACATACATTAATTTCATCCAATAAGAAAGTAAGTATTAGAGAAAGTATTTAAAAGAGTGTCCTTAGCATTCCTTAATACAAATGTTCACTTTTCGGGTTTAGTCTCTAATTTTTTCATCGAAAGTGCTCTTCCAAAAGTTTTTGTCACCAAATTCGGTCCTCTCCGTATAATGAGGTTAATGGTTGCACATGCGGCATTGACACGTCAACTATTTTTATTGACCTGACATTTTAATATATTACTTCTGCAAAAGTCCAATTTTTTACAAAATTTCCAATTTTTTTTTTAAATAAAACCCTAATTATCCTCCATTACTGAGAGGATCCTTCTTCTCCTTTACTGTGACCCTCATCGTCTTTGTCGTGCCCTTGATTTCCTTACTCCCTCACCACTGTTAAGAAAATCAAGATGTCCATTGCTGTGTAGGTAGGATTTCGTATGTAGAAGTAGAATTACATCAGTATGTTTGTAGTGAATTAGCATTTTATGTAAGGGCATATAGCGTAAGATATATCTTTTGAATTCTCATAATCGGGATAAACCTTATGACCTTTTCTATTTGATCTCCAAAATATTTACCAAATGTAAAAGGGGAGATATCTCAAACCAATATTAACCAAAAATAGATGAATAAAACCAAATGGTCCTTATTTTTTAATGAAATCATTTTAGAGCAATGCCCTATGAATTATTTTCATCGTATTACAACCATTAGACACATTAACCTCTGTTGCTGAAACACAAGAAAACAACTATAAAAGGTACAATGTTGAATGATGCTTTATATCATAATTCTATTGTTCCTTGTTGAAGAGAGTAACCAAACCCGCTGTATCACCATAGCTTCTAATTAGTGAATCATCACACAAACAAAGCGGTCCTTCTTCAAAAAATGTCATCGTTGCTTGAGTAACAGGAATATCATATTGTTCATATCCATGCATCCTAACCGATGCAATAACTGTGAGCCAGTTTTCATGGTCTATCGTCAAGCAAACAGTGATTTCTGGAACTCCTTTTGTTGCTGCAGGTATTTCAGTTATTATGTAATATCCCCAATGATGGGTTTCTTCAGCCTTCTCTCCCTCACCTTCGAAGACAACTATCAACGCCTCAGTTTGATAATCATGAATTGTTGTAAAAACTGCACTCCTCATTGCTGGCCTCGACGTGTTCCTCGGAATCACAGGTACAAATTTGTTTCCGTTAACTCGAATTCCAATGGTATGAAGTGTTACATGAAAATTTAATAACTCCAAGTTCCTAAATCCAGTGCCTAAAGAATTAGCTCCTGCCATTGCTGCACCACGAAGTGCAGCATTCAAAGGATTCACCGTACCTTTATAAAGCTCCTTTCCTTTGCATATGGTAGTAACAAGATTTTTCACCCTTGGTATATTACAACATTCACCTACAATTATCACATCATTTATACTCTCAACGTCTACTTTTGCATCTTGCAAGCATTGGATGATTAGTCTTTCACCCTTCTCAAACACTTCTTTTTTTACTTCCTCAAACTCCTCGCGCTCGACAACCTTGTGTATCTTCGAACCATCTCCCATCTCTAAATCAAACTCAACACTTGTCTGAGACGAAAGTTGGGTAATCACTTCATGGACAGTATTTCGAATTCGAGCCATCAATTTAATTTCTCTGTCCTCATGAACACGTTTCTTGAATATATTTTTAGAAACAGGTAAGAGATGACAAATCATATTTTCAAGCAAATCTTCTCTACCAATAGGACTTCCTCTCAGGGCTTTTATTCGAAGTTTCCCTTTTTCTGCAGCAATGACAGCAACATCACAATAACCAGCATCCATATTGAAAACGAGAGCAATATTTTTTCGTTCATTGTTCATATCCTCAAGAGAAGAAGCAGAAGTCTGCAGTTGTTGTTGTGCATAAAACAAAGCCACTGCTATTGGTTGAGGCATCAGTTCGACATCATCAAGATCAGCCCACGCAGAAGCGCGTTCTATCCGGGTTCGCTGCAATCGAGTGAATGAAACTGGAACTGTAAACACTACCTTTCTTATAGGTCTTTTCACCTGAATTTCAACCGAAAACTTTAATTTCACCAGAAATTTTTCAAGGAGTTCTACTGCAGTGGTGGATCTACACGCTTTATTTGCAATTGTAGCAATAAAAGGACGAACCTTAATGTCCAAGGTGTGCATCAGAAATGGGAAATTTGAAATAGGAAGGAAAACCATCCTCCCAACCCCTTCTTGGGTACCTTTCCACACAGAAACACGGCATGGTGATGTGCCAATGTCAATTCCAATTGCTATTTCAGGTTCTGTCATCCTACATTTACAAGCCAAGATTGTTAAGACTATTCTAAGTAAAATCAACTAATTAGTTGCCATTACTTTGTTTGAAAAAAATCCTTTATTGTAACACTAATTAAGAAGTATTAATCTATAGTCCTACAATCACACAATCATTGTTTCTTGAATTCCATACTCATGTGTTAATGTGTGTAACACTAAACATAGTCAAGATTTCATTTCTTGCGTAACAATTAATAACAAGAACATTCATATAGGACAGAAGAGAAAAGGAAGAATACTAAACAAGGAAGAGATGAAGGTAAAGATGAAATACCTGATCAGTAGCGCAATGTGGATTGAAGGTTTCTGTGAGAACAAGACTTGAATAAACGAATTAACTGTTGAGCAAGAAAAAAGGAAATGGAACACTGTACCAGAAGCATAGTTGATATTCTTGAGTATATGTAAACTAATACCAATGCAAATTACTCGCGTTGTTCTTGAATATATAAAATAAAAATAATATAAATATTTGATGGTTTTAAAAATAAGAAAATTTAACTAATTCTATTTAATTATGTAATTTCTAAAATATCTCTTTTTTTCTCTAAAATTAATATATGGTTTATTATCCACTAACTTCTCTATATTCATGAAACAAGTTATCAAGATTCAAGAATGACACTTTTGAGAATGTACATATTTCTTAATAAGTGCAAGCTCTATTACTGTTGGAATCAATTCATAATTAATTAAATAAAGCATTCTTTCTCATATGTTTGTGTTTTTTTTAGGGAAAATAAGGCATATTTCTCGTATGTTTTTTTTTTGAGAGGTTCTCATATGTTGTTTCTAGTGAAAATTTAATAGTTAAATAAGCACCAATGAGATATTATGAATATTTCCATTGACTTGTGTTTCTTCTATTCTTCGTCAACATGACTCCTTATGATTTTAGTCACTCTACAAATAAGAAGAAAAGACAATATATATAAATAAAACTTTAGACTAAACTTCATGTAATTACTTACCTCTCGGCTAAACTTTAGACTAAAATGTGAAGAAAGAATGATGCTTACAAATAAAATGTAGAACTGATAAGTTTTGTCCATAATTAAATATCATTGACGTTCAATAACTAACGTAATTCAACAGTTGCCCTAGTGGCCAAGACTTGAACTCTCTACTTGATGGTTCTATTCCTTTGTTTTGGTGGATTCATCCATCATCCCTTGCTTCCTAGTCCTCCCCGGTGATTGCCTAGCATTGCTTGTTACCGCCACACCACCACCACCATCTCAAAGCAGCTGCAAATGTGGGAATTACCATGACCCAGGGACTAACTTGGTCAACGTTGTCACCGTGTGCCGGCCAATTTACCGTCTCTACAATGCATACAAAACACTATATGGCTTATTCAAGAAGAAGAAGAAGAAGGATATTACTATCTCAACCCAACTCGCTATCACGATTGAAGGAGGAAAAGGTTTGAAGAAGTCCGAGTTTGAGACAACGGAGTCCGAGTGTGAGTAAGAGGATTAGTCAGGGTTGTCTCAGCCATTAGGTCAGTAAAGCCCTTGCTTTAGACCCCAAATTATATATTTTTTAACTTGTATGCGTGTGAGCATGCGTGCGTGCGAGAAGAGGAGGAGCAACGATACTAATAATCATATAACAATGGCTGTTTTTAATTTTGTCATTTTACAAAAGTATTAATTTTTTTAATCCCAATCAAAATTAATAAAATTTTATCTACGATTGACATTATGCACAGATATTATATTAGCTGACTTTATTATCCATTGAAAATAATTGTTTAATAAAATTGATTATCAAAATTTAATATGCAATTTTGCGTCTGAAAAAGACCGAAAAATACAATTTACATAAAATATGTTTTCCAAAATATATTAATTTTAAAAAGACATCGTTGTTAGAGTTTGTTTTAGGCTCGAAAATGGTTGAGAAGGGATTATGGTTAGTTCAGTTGTAGTTTGATTTCCACTGATTGTGTTCCCTTCAAATTCCATTTTTCTGCAAATTCATCTATCATTTACTCTCTCTTTTTGGAAAATATGGTACGTAATTTTTTCCATGAAAGAAAAAAAATCATATTATTGAAAATATTTGGCCTTTTAAATTATACTAGTAGATTGGTGTGTACTTGGTTATTAGAGGTTTTTTTTTTCTTCTTTCCTTTTTCTTGTTTTCGAGATAATCTGGTTGAAGGCTATGTAGCTTAAGTCTTAGCATTGTGTAAAAAGTCTTGACATAGACAAAGCCGGTATTGTTATTGGTAACTTCTTTTTTAGGGAGTATGTTGTTAGTCTTGATATGGAGAAAGTCTTCTCTGGTGGTGGAGATCAATTTTGAGCACATCCAATCATTAAAAATAAAGAAATGCTAACGAGCATATTAAGGACACACTTAAATAATTAGGCTAGCTTGTTTGACATGCATGCATGCATTTAAAGAAATTATTTTCAAAGCATTTGTTATCATAGTATAGACTAATAATAATATTTGTATGCCTTACAAAGTATTATTTTTGTTTGTTATCATAGTATAGTCTGTATAGACAAATAAATAATACTAGTTTTTAGGGAATACAGATAATAATATTATTTTTTTTAAGAAGTTAAAATGAAATTTATTCAAAACACAAAGAATCCTAGCAGGCACAAGGAATGCTTGGCTAGGAGATTTAAATAGTAACATACAAAGAAAAAGTGTGTCGTATATATGCGGAACACCCAAATAAGCACTCATACATCAAATACAAACTTCTACAAACAAACCAAAAACACCCTCCACTAAGGGCCCCCGAAACCAATAAAAACTAAACACCAAAAGCAGAAAGTCATCTCCAAAAACCAAATTCTAAACGCACGCGCAATAGCAGAAACAAATCTTGAGCCAAACTGTTGCAAAACCCTTCTAAAATAACCAACAAACCTACCAAAAACCTGTGTAACCGCACTTTGCTTCTCTTTTGCAAAGCGCAGTTAAGCACATGTAAATCACCACCTATAATTCACACCACCCCACAAAACCACAATGAACAACTCAATTCTTGAAACTAGCAACACCGTCTAAGTATTTGAAAACCCACAAAAAACACAACCACCACCAAAGCACCACCACAAAAACCAGCACCAGCCACCTCGAGCACCAACATAAAAGACCTAGTAACAACACCACCATAGAAACCACCACAAACCAACACAACCAAATATCCTTACCTTTCACCACCATACCACCAACACAAAACAGCTGCCTTTCACTACCATATCACCATCACAGAACCACCACTCAATCACCACCACAAAACCACCTAAACACCACACTTCACCACCTTTTCACCACCACCCCTTCGCCACCACAAAACCACCCAAACACCATGTAACACCACCTCTTCATCACTGCAAAAACCATCACCCCGTCACCGCCATTTCTCTCGACCAAACAACGAGCACCAACACAACACGAATGCCACAACAACATGAACAAAAACAACACAATACGACCAACACCAGTGCACAACCCTGGTGAGGTACAAGCACCCCACATAAACCCATGAACCAAAGCGACAAAACACAAACACACGCTCCATAAAAGAATTTGAGAGAACAAACCAACCCGACGTCGACAACCAACCACCCTACGTCGGCAAATCTGATTGACGACGACTAGCGAAGAGATCTGTAGAAGACACCAATACGACAACGAACATCAACCATATGACAAAACCAGACGACTCCAAACCAGACAACGCGAACAAACATCCGGGGACACCCAAACACCCCACCACCGAAAAACACAACCAACAAATCACCACCAAGTTGAAACTAAAACAAACAAATCAGAACAACATAAGCACCGAAGCACTTAAATCCAGTACTGGGTACCCAACCGTAAACCTCTCTGTTCCTTGAAAATGGCAATAACCAAAAGGAAAAGCGACGATTGAGGATTAAATAGAGATAACGATGGCCGCCAGAAGGAGAGGAGAAAAAGAGCCGACGAACCAAGAACAACCACCAGGAAACACTCACGGGCACGGCGGCCACCGTGAACAATCCTAACAAGGTGATGCGGATGCAAGACGCGGAAAAACGCATCACAACAGGGCATCATCGCATCACCACCACCAAGGATTCTACATCTTGTGAGTAGGGGTTTGGATTTGAAGGAGAGTGACGGCGGCGGATCTCCTGAAGGTTAGAGGAGAGAGGACGTGGGTCTAATATTATTTTTGTTGTTCAAAAAATAACTTGTGTTTGCTCCTCAAAAATTAATAGTTTTTTGTTTTAGAAATAAATGAAATAATTAAAAAGAAAAAGTGATCGGAGCTGGGAGTATATAAATACTAGCAATCTAGTAACATCAGAAGCCAATTCACATATCCCAAGTTCGTTCAATTTTGAAAACAAAATGAAGATGAATCATCACATTATTTTCATCTTTTTTGCAATAGTAATTTTTTTAGAGCTTTGTTAAATACAGCGACTAATTAATCCCGAAAGCATCACGAATATAATACTAACCAATAAAAAATTGCACATGGCCGGACTACATGGGAAGTGTTGGTAAAAGATGGAAGTAAAAAAGAAAAGGGCTTGGTGGAATAAAGGTTGGGATAAATTCGCCTGAATTTTTCATTTTTTTTATGTAATGTCACTGGGTTAACAAGTGCTGCTGAGGAGGAGGCTCCAATTGCAAAGCCCTTTCTACACTCTCCAAGAGAATTCCTCCCAACATCCTTAGAGGAACCTGAGGTAAGAAAAGGAAGGAAAAAGTCTCCACCACCTGCTCGATCACCACCCCTACCCCACCACCTCTTACATTTGACAACTTTAATCTGGCTCAAACTTACCCAGCATCATTTTGTAAGATTCCTGAAAAGATTTGTATCAATAAATGACCGATGAAGATTCTTATACATGGACTTTGGCCTGAGAAAAATGGCATTGAGTTAAAAGATTGCGACAAAGATAAAAAGTTGGATCCACCGGTTTATGGCGATGTAAATTATATTTTATTTGATGACATTTACTTTTACTTTACCTTGCATGCATGATCTAGAATTAACTTATCTTTATTTTTTGATTTACTTTACCAGCTTAATGGAATAATTAGTAACTTGGTGAAGATTGGCCATCATTACATAAAAATAAAAATCAATTTCCTTGGAAACTAACAAAAACTTATGGTTCTATGAAATGAAACAACATGGAACTTGTTCAGCCCAGCTGTTTGCTTTTGTTGAATACCTTAGCGTGGCGATAAAAAAGAAGGTTAATTAAGTTTTTAATCTCCATAGATATTCACAGTTTTGTTTTAGTCCCTACAAAATAAAATCACATTTTTTAGTCCCTGTGACATTTTCTTTAAGCATTTCAGGGACCAAAAATACTGATGGAAAAATTTTATAGGGACTAAAAATGTAGATGGAAAAATTTATAGGGACTAAAAAGTGTGATTTTATTTTGTAGAAACTAAAAACAAAATTCTGAATATTTATAGGGACCATTTACTTAATTAATCCAACTTTTTTTTTTATAATTGTTCAGTTTTTTATACCAAGATATTTAAAAAAAAAAAAAATAGAGTAATGTTCTGGACCGGCTAAAGCCTCTAAGTCCAGTTGCTTAGACTCAATACAATTACAGCCTAGATTTTACATTTGACGTTATTACTCGCAACACACCCCTTCCTCCCTTCCTCGCGGGGGGGGGGGCTCGGAGCAACAAAGATCAGTTCAAACGAATTGTAACATCTCTTTCCCACGTACCCGCGAATCTCTCTCCGGCGGTTACACTTCCCATAAAATCGTAACTGCAGGGACACACATATGCCTTACGACGGCTGTTCAAACACTCACATCTATATAAAGGCGACACCTCGCAGTCCCCAAGGTAGAATCTATCTTTCTCTAAACCCTCGTCATGATCTCTTACTGACTTGAACGTCGGAGTGTCTGCATATACACACCTCCCGTCGTTCCAGTGTTCAAACTGACACATTCCACCACCTTACAACCACCGCATTAAATAGCACCGACATGCACCTTTTGATCATGTACGATCAACTAATTTTTAGTAATTTTGTAATGACAAATATTTCTCTATGTTTTATTTTTATAACATATTAAATTATTATCATATTTATTTAGAAGATATATCAAAATTAAATGTAATTAATTTACAAGTGAAAACAATTTGTTTCATGTATGATTTGTTCATTCCAACTATATACTTTAGTGATTCATTTGAAAACAAAATAACATGAAAATAATAAAATTGAATACCAAAAAGAAGAAGAAGTTGACAAATGACAAAATATTGTACAGAATTCAATGCACATCATCCACTGGAGCAGGGAGTTTAGTGGTAAAAGTTTAGGCTTACCGTGTGTTTTTGATTCGTTAAATAGTAAATACTAGACAAAATAATATAACACAACAAAACAACACATGACAAAATTTTAGGTATTGAATAATTTTTTGTCTTATATAATTTATGGTGGACAAAAGACCATTTTAGTTTTAAGACAATTGTATGTTGGACAAAAAATTGTGTTGTGGTTTAGTGAAGACAATAATATTAGTTAGTTAATTCTGTTCTTGAAATAGTTTTGCAAATCAAACACTTTACAGTTGCAATTGTCATGTCTTATCTTTCGTAAACGATTGTAAAAATTAAGTTGAGGTGATTCTAACTTATCCTTATTTTTTGCATACATGTCAAATTCAACCATATTATTGAGCAAAAATAAAAAAATTGAAGAGTCTGAAATGATGTTGGGCCGGGTTGTATATCTCAATAGGTAAAACTAAAACCCGACCCGGTTTCTGTGAATATAACATCACAACACACCCGCCCCTATTAAACCCTAAACCCTGTTTGGCTTCAATTTATTTATACCCCTTTCCCTCACTCAGACACATTTCTAGGGTTTTCGTTTTCGGCCATCAACCATGTCCCTCTTTCTTCTCCACGAAACTGCTCTTGGTTATGCCTTGTTCGAAGCTCATGGAATCGACGAAATCGGCCAGAACACTGAAGCTGTTCGGAACTCTGTTACCGATTTGAGCCGTTTCGGTAAGGTTGTTAAGCTTCGTTCTTTCAACCCTTTCACCTCTGCTCTTGAAAGTCTCGAACAAATCAATGCCGTTTCTGAAGGTAACAAACTCTCCTTTTTCATTCTTACTATTCATGCTATATGAATCTGTTATGTAATAGGGGTTATTTAACTGGTACTCGTTTTATTGTTGTAAAAATATCATTTTTTTTAATGGGTTTAGTTTTTTATTTCTGTTGTAATGCATCAACTAAGTTTCGAATGTTGTTTATGAAGCTTTAGTTCTTATTGTTATTGAGGTTTTATTGTTATTATGTTGATGCTGTAACTTGAAACTTTATTTCAATATGCGTGGTTTGATTGATGCTGTGTTATTACTAGTGAACTGAACCCAAATGCGTTTGTTTCAGCTCAAAAAATAGATTATGTGTTAAACAAAATTTGAAGCTATTTCTGTTTTTTTACTACTCATAAAAATAACTTTTTTAAAAAGACGGTTTTTAAATTGTTCATGTGTTACCTCATTGTTTTTGAAGAAATATAGATTTTGGGAAAAGCTACTAATAGCCTTTCATTTTAGAGTCAAATGATTTTTAAAAATGATTTTTTAAGATATAGATTTGTTAAGGAATTTGTTTTTTATGTGCTTTGTTTGTTTGGTTTCAATATGCTATGTTTTGAGGGAACTCAAGCTTCTGTTTCGATTTTGTTAGTTTCTTAAGTTGTTTTTGTTTGTTGGTGGTGATGTAAAGGTATTATGACCGATGAGCTGAGGACTGTTTTGGAGACTAACTTACCTAAAGTTAAGGAAGGTAAGAAGGCAAAATTCAGCTTAGGTGTAGCAGAGTCTAAGATTGGTTCACATATACATGAAGCCACTAAAATTCCGGTTCAAAGTAACGAGTTCGTGTGTGAACTTATTCGTGGTGTCAGGCAACATTTTGACAAGTTTGTCGGTGATCTCAAGGTTGGCATTTATTCTGGCCTCTTGTGTTTTTACTTGTAGTATCCCCTTTGCCCGCCCATTTTGACCTGTATTTTTTTGTTTCTTTTCTGCATTTGAATTTGATAGCAAGGAGATTTGGAGAAGGCACAGCTTGGTCTTTGCCACAGTTACAGCAGAGCTAAAGTCAAATTCAATGTCAACCGGGTTGACAATATGGTCATTCAAGCAATCTTCCTTCTCGATACACTTGATAAGGATGTCAATTCATTCGCCATGAGAGTCAGGTACTATTAGTAGCTGAATTTTTATATATTTGAAATAGTTTACATCTGCTTTTGCACATGGTCTACTGGCCCCAACACACACACACCAGGTTGCGGGTGATTGTGATTTGTGGGTAAGAACCACTCAAGCACACAAGTGTCCCCTGCAACACTTACTATGTTAACATCATGTGGACAAATAGTTTACATCTTCAGAGAGTTATAAACTTATAAAATTAGTTATCTATTGGTTTATCAATTTTGTGCAGAGAGTGGTATTCATGGCATTTTCCTGAACTTGTGAAGATTGTAAATGATAATTATCTGTATTGCAAAGTTGCAAAATTTATTGAGGATAAGTCTAAGTTGGCTGAAGACAAAATCGAAGCCTTAACTGACTTGGTTGGAGATGAAGACAAAGCAAAGGAGATTGTAGAAGCCGCCAAAGCATCAATGGGTAGAATTTCTTAGTTTTGTGTTTTGCTTGTTTTACTTTTTATTCTCTTTCTGAATCCTTTGTCTTGCTATTTTCAGGACAAGATTTGTCCCCTGTGGACTTGATCAATGTCCATATGTTTGCACAAAGGGTGATGGACCTATCTGATTACAGGAGAAGGTTGTCTGATTATCTAAGCACTAAAATGAATGATATTGCACCAAATTTGCAGTCACTAGTTGGTGATAGTGTTGGTGCTCGTTTGATATCCCATGCTGGTAGTCTCACAAATTTAGCTAAGTGCCCCTCTTCAACTCTCCAGATTCTTGGTGCAGAGAAGGCTTTGTTCAGGTTTTTAACTCGTCCTTGATGTTTAATTTTAAGTTTGAACTGCTTATTTTTTTTCATAGAAACGAAGAAGAAACACTTAGGAAACTGTTTGTGTTTTGTCAGGACAAGTGACTGTTATTGTTGGGTTTTGTCATTGCAACACTCTGATATTATTTTTTCATGCTTTTTTCAGGGCATTAAAAACAAGAGGAAACACTCCTAAATATGGTCTTATATTCCACTCTTCTTTTATTGGTCGAGCATCTGCCAGAAACAAAGGTCGAATGGCTCGCTATCTTGCAAACAAATGTTCAATTGCATCACGAATAGATTGCTTTTCTGGTTAGTTTCCTGTATAGTAATTTTAGTAATCTCTTGCTTCCTTACGTTGCGCATCTGAATCATGCTTTTGGTGTGTTCTGCAGAAAAGGGTACTTCAGCATTTGGAGAGAAACTCCGTGAGCAAGTTGAAGAGCGACTTGACTTTTATGATAAGGGAGTTGCCCCTCGTAAGAACATTGATGTCATGAAGTCTGCTATTGAGAGTGTTGATAACATAGGTAGGATGCTCTATGAGACCTACTGCCACTATCTCATTTTCTCATAATATGATTTTGGGGGGTCTTTTCCATTTTTTGATGATGCTATACGGTGGAAAGTTTAATTTGTTTTAACTTGAGAGCATTACAGTGCTTATTGCATATATGTAGTTCCTTATGCACTACATAAATTACAGTTCTTTTTGCTGATTTACATGAACTGTTGCAGATACAGAAATGGAAACAGAAGTTTCAGCCAAGAAAACCAAGAAGAAGAAGCAAAAAGCTGCTGCTGCAGATGAAGATGACATGGCTGTAGATAAGGCTGCAGAAATTACAAATGGTGATGCGGAGGATCACAAGTCAGAAAAGAAGAAGAAAAAGAAAGAGAAGAGAAAGTTGGACCAGGAGGTTGAAGATAAGGTTGTAGATGATGGTGCCAACGCTGATTCAAGCAAGAAGAAGAAAAAGAAATCAAAAAAGAAGGATGCTGAATAAACTAGAATGGTTGCTGTTTCACCTGTTATATTTGCCATGTTGCAGTTTTTGATTGTGTTACATTTTAGTTTTGCTTTGAACTTCTAACAGTTGCTGCACATGTATTATTGACTTTTGTTGATTGCTTTTGGTTTATTTATTTAGATGAAGTATTTTGTCCTGCCATGTTTCCCGGCATGATTATATATTCTTAATAGGTTATGCACAGTTCTTGATCTGATTATTATTGGAAGGTTGAAATGGAATCATACAGATCAATCAACTTTTTCATTTATCGAAGAACAATGCAATGCGAATCATATTTGCTTTATAGCTTTTGTTTGTTAATTGAGGAATTAGACATTCAAATTTTATTGTTCAAACTAAGCATCCCTAGTCCTACATCATACTGCAATCCATAATTTGCGTACTTCAGAGCAGCGCTGTTTCAAATGATACATTTTTTGGGACATTGGTTATTTATCAATTGAGAACCTTAAATTATACATATCGAATTGAGTGATAAAGTTGATTAAGGTCTACTTGACACAAAAAAAAAAGTATTAGGTTTGATAGTTTTTTTTCAAAGGGAAAAAGAGATTTTATATATCCTCTGAAAACATCATATATATCGGGGAAAGAATATTTTATAACTGGAGTTTCAAAATGGATTGGAATCCTACCATTGTATTTCCGTTTATAATAGCAAAAACAGTGATTAGTTTTTTTGGAGGAGAATTTTGTTAGCACAGAAACATATGTTATGGTAACCAAGTGATTGTTTTCTCCCCTCGTCTTAACACTAAATAAGGCAACAAAATTTGGTCCAAGAAGAACCACAACTCCACGATTGTACATTACATGTCTCTCTCTCATTTTCATGTTTCAAGATAATCGAGAGAGTATTTAATCAATAGATCCATGTACTCCGATTATCTTTGCTGGATAAAAATGATGTAGATGCTAAGGTATTATCAAGTTATGGTTTCTAGTTTTTCTTTGATGAAATTTAAGGTTTGCAGGTGATGTAAATTGTGGCATTTAGCATGGAGAAGTGATAAGCTTCCTCACCATAGCCAAGTTGATCTTTGACCATTAAATCAAAAGAGAGAACACAATATTATGATAGTCTCTCACCACTAGATTTTTTCCACTCTATCTTTTCCACTTTTAGGGCCGTTTGATTGTCCGGATAGGATAGAGGCAGGATATGATATAAAGCTGGATAGAGATAGGATATGATAAGGACATGATAAACATTAATCATATCATGTGTTTGATGCGCATATGATAACAAACAGGATATCATTATAATTAAATGAAAAAATTGCTCTCATCATTAATTAAATATTGTAAAAATGGCATGTTATTAATTATAATAGAAAAT
>Ga0315915_1003104_pt1 | contig 21158 bp, 11 predicted proteins | sample MpolbnodulesMG_FD_207738 | JGI IMG/M metagenome (GOLD analysis project Ga0315915, IMG submission 207738) | Medicago polymorpha root nodule microbial communities from Los Angeles, California, United States - branched nodules | ecosystem: Host-associated > Plants > Roots > Nodule | place: USA... | reverse complement strand
TAGTACTGTGAAAATCATATACACAAAAGATATTTATTTTACCGTGTCGCATGTTCCTGAGTCCTTCCGTCTTCTGCATTCAAGAGTCCAATCAAGCCTTTTCAATACAGTGTCCATACCTGGGAAATTTCTACAATCTTCAGGAAATTCAAACGAAATATTTTCTCTTGCAAGTAGAATAGATGTCATTTGTCGTTTCCCTTTCTTAGTTGATTCCTACAACACCATATAAAACAATACAAAAACAATATAAATAAAAAGTATGTTTTTAAATAACACCATTGTATTCATAATTCATCCTGAATATTCGAAAGTTTAACTTTTTTTTTAAGAAAAATTTATTGATAAGAGAGTATACTGGGTACTCCAGCCCAAAAACTTTGTAGAGCTGGAACTATATCAATTGAATATAGATCTGCTTATATAGAGAATGAGAAAGAAAATTGTGGAAATGGTTGTTTGTAAAACCTTTAAAGAAATCAGTCTAAGAAAAAAATTAAGTATGTTAATAATTATATTCAGAGAACCTTTATTGCATAATCAATATTAACAAGACTATTTTATTTTCTGTTATTTACTTTTTAGTGTAAAATGTTAACATTACCCATGCATATAAATTAAACTTATTATCGTTGAGTTTTAACTAAGTTGTAAAACTTGGTTTTTCAACCTTAAGGGATGAAGTTCAAGTCCCATGCGATTTAGTTATAAATTACTAGTAGTACTTCTGTTATTAATAGCATTTTTTCCCAACAACAAAATACTTGAAGATACACAAAATTTCTAGTTTCCAACAAGAAGACGGAGAAACTTTGTACGATACATGGGAAATATACAAACTGCTACTCAAGCGATGTACGAGGCACAAATTTTTTGAGATGGTGATCACCGTAACCTTCACCAATGGTCTGAAGCCACAATCAATAATGTTATAAAGTTCAAGGTAATAAGTTAAAAAGTTCAGGTTTATCAAATAGATATTGTTGTATAAATTACATAAGCTGGCAATATGTCTGATGCCAATGAAGAAAAAGTGTTTTTATTGCTACTTTATCGCAAAAAAATGGCAAGGGTAATTAAGTAAATTTTGACAAAGTTAATTGTTGAGATAAATCCCAAATCCTTCTTAAGTTGATCTTATAATGAAAACAAACTTATGTGAATTAAAGAGATGAATATGATTAAAAATATGAATATTAACATTGTCGAGTCTTAAGAAGACGGAGAAACTTTTAACAAGTTTCTTTAAGTGTTCTTTATAATAGAATATCCGAGAAACATGAATATTAACATTGTCAAGTCTTAAGAAGGACTTCAGATTGATTAGAAGAATTTCAAAACGAGATCAAAAGCATCACATGGGAACTATGAAAATGGAAGTACAAAATTTACCAAGGAATGTGAGATTAAAAGTTGATCTATGTCAATCTTATTAGAAACAAAATTCTTCAATAAAAAAGAACTTCATAATAAACTTCAGAAACTTTTCGGATTTAGGAATTGGTTATCATTAATTGATTCTCATATAAAAAGTTAGGATCAAATATTTTTGGAGAATAGAATTAAAATCAATTGTAATTTAGGTTGGAGATTTGGTAAACCATAAGTGTAACTAAGGGTTACATAAGATTGAAATTTTAAAGATGAAAAGCACGTAAGTGAAAACTTCATAATGGGAAATTAAGAAAACACCAAAAGGAATCATGACAGAAACATAACAAGAGGTGCATGAGAAGATCAGAAGTTGAGAAGCAATGCACAACAACTACTTTCAAAATTTTCTTGATCCACGAGGCAAACAACAACAAAAAAAATTAACAACTAGTTCCTTGCTTGATAACCAAGATTAAAAATATATATATATATATATATATATATATATGGAAGTATCATTCAAATTAGAACACATCTCCCAACAACACAATATCTCAAAAAAAAATCTTTTATGTCAAAAAATTTCTGCATCAGAAAAAGATCAAATTGTTTTGAAAAAGATCCAAATATATTCTCTAACATTAGATTGCAAACACAAATACACTCAAGCCTCCATTATATCTTTGGAACATATTTTATAGTGTATTAGAAAAGTTCATATTCACATGTGTGTAATCATATTAAACTTAGAAAAATAAATGTTTAGATTCACTTTAGTGTGATCGGTTTGAACATGGAGAGGTCAGTGTGAGATCGAATTAATTCTTTGCAAAGGTCAAAATCACAATAACAATTGTGTAATTTGTTGTAAAACTTCAGTAATCCTCTTTCGGATATAAAGGTGGATTGTGTGGTCGATTAAAGTCTGAAGAGGATGTCCAAATCTTATATAGTCAAGTAGACCAAAAAGAAGAGAAAGTGTGCAAAATCCGAGAGGGTATCTCAAACACCAGATTGGAAAATATCACAGTCAATGGGGTTTGCACTAGCTCAATTGGGTCAACCACGATAAATTTTTGTGTCATCTTCTATATTCTTTAGCTCCATTATTTGAAAGTTCGAAATCAAACAGACTCAACCAATCTCTTCTTATATCAAATTCATTTTGATACAAACATCAGATTATCAAATCTGAACATCTTTCCTAAGGTTTGAGAAGCAACCAAAATTTTCAAAGGATCACAATTCAAACCCCTATATATTGTGGTCATTGTTTTTACTTCAGATATGTGGGCAAATTTGATAAGAAGAACTTTTTACTATTTTTATTAATTTCTACAGTGAAAAGTAATATCTCCTTATTTCTTATGAAATTTTATAATAGCATCCAAGCATACAGATTATACAGGCTAGTAATACATGTGATACCCATGGAGAAAAAAGTGTTATTCTTGTAACTCCGCCGCGAAAAAAGTAAGATGATTAAGGAAAAAGTTTTCAGCAATGAAAATATTAAGTGCTTATTGAGTTTGAATTTTTCCCTTAATCATTAAACTAAATATATATAATATACAATATTGCAAGAATGTAGACTGTAATGTGAGTTTCTATTCAGCCCCATATATTAATGTAGACCACACTAAAGAAGAAAAATACTTCGCTTGATTCTTCTTCTTCTTGTGCTGAGAAGAAAACTGAGGGAAACGAGAACAATCTTGAAGCGGGTAATAATTGAATTCATCTTTGGCCTGTTCATCTTCTGCAACATATTATTTGTCTCGATCATAGTGGATATAACGATGACTCGATATCAACCAATGACAAAAAAAGAACGAAGATTTGCTTGCGATTTGGAGACTTCTATAGCGAAATCTAATAGAAAATTATTTTGTGTACACCCAGTTGGAGAAAAAGATAGAGATATGATAGTTGTAATAGAATAGTTATGTGATAGAAATACTCTAAAAAAAAGAGGTGTATATATATCATTGTTGACAAACCATTGAGTTTATAAAATAATCATGTTGTTCTCTTTTCAACTATAGAGTAATCTTTTTTCAAAAAGTTTCATAGAAATAAGTCAAATATATCTTCCATATTTGTTGTTGGATAGGTTAAGTGATGCAAAATATTTAACTAATTAGAACTCCCAGGAAAATTTTCAAGAAAATGTTTGAGAGAGAAATAAATTGGTTCATTATTATAAATGTAAAGAGAAGAAAGATGAATAGAAAATAACAAGTTGAATAAGTGTTAATAAATTTTTGGGTGTCCATGTATCTTTGTTGAATCTTTTAGCATACCCTCAAACTAACGTGGATGTATAAATCCTCTTGAAATCTAGAAGTGTATCATGCTTCTCAAACTATGAATGAATAACCATTATAAGGCTAAATGAAATCACATTCAAGCTGATAAGTACTAAAACCAATCTATAGATTTCAATAAATTCTAAATGAATAAATGTACCAAACTTTTTTACACCAATTCAACACTTCTTACTGTTTATATCTCCCTATCACATTATCAATCTATCACATCTATTACATCTATCTCCTTTTCCACATTGGGGTGCAAATCTTTGTTCTGTTCATTGTTCTGGGTTGATATAGAATTATCATTACAAGCGTGCTCATTGCGAATGTCTTCCCATCATATGTTATCAATAATACTATAATGCACTTTCCATTCTATTAACCCATATATGATCGAGTCTTCTTGTAGAATAGGTGAGGATTGGATTGAATTCTTACACGGATTCTCGTCGCCAGTTTTCTTGTCAGCATAAGAAGAAGGATTAAGCAAGGCATTTTTCATTTTTTGAGAATTTTCTTCTTTAACCTAGATATAAAAAACAGTGTAAAAATTGTTAGTCAAAATAATGGTTACAATATTGTCATAATATCATTCATGTAAGATGAGTGCATAACTAGAGGTGCACAAGAAGATCAGAAGCTGAGAAGCAATGCATGATAACTACTTTCAAAACTTTCTTGTTCGACAAGGCAAACAACAAAACTAAACAAAAATAACGACTACTTTCTTGCTTGATAACTAAGATTGAAGATATATATATAGGGAGGTATCATTCAAATTACAACACATCTCCCAACAATACAATCTCTCAAAAATAATCTTTTATGTCAAGAATTTTTGTATCTGAAAAAGATCAGATTGTTTAAAAAAGATCCAAATATATTCTCAAACATTAGATTGCAAGCACATATACACTCAAGCCTCCATTATATCTCTGAAACATCTTTTATAGTGTATTTGAAAACTTCATATTCATATGTGTGATCATGTTAAACTTAAAAAAATAAATATTTAGATTCACTTTAGTGTGATCGGTTTGAACCTAGAGAGGTCACTGTGAGAACTAATTGATTCTTTGTAAAGATCAAAATCACAATAACAATTGTGTAATTTGTTGTAAAACTTCAGTAATCCTATTTCGGGTATAAAGGTTGAATGTGTTGTCGATTAAAGTCTCAAGAGGATGTCCAAAACTTATATGGTCAAGTAGACCAAAAAGAAGAGAAAGTTTGCAAAATCCGAGAGGGTATCTCAAACACCAGGTTGGAAAATATCACAATCGGTGGGGTTTTCACTAGCTCACGTTGGGTCAACCAGGATAACACTATGGGGCTCTACCGCAGACGCTGTATCATACTCTTTAAGAGTACGATTTGCAGGCATTTGGTTAATGCACAAGTCTCTTCTTCTTGTATGACATAATCTTTCATTCTCAGGAACTAATTGAACAATACCTCCGAGATTTCGGGTTCTTCACATTCAAAAAATAAGAGAATCCAAAAGTTACAAAATAAAAGAGAAGTTTTAGTCTAACCAGTAAAAAAAAAGATTAATATCACTAACTCCCGATAACGGCAAAAAAAACATGATATGCCTGCAAGTGTACGGTTCTATCGAGTAGTAAAAAGAGTATCGATCTACGGGGAGTTAAAATGATTACCAATCTAATTTTTTATTTTGATTAGTTGAAAAGGAATGATTTTGTTGAAAGCAATGGTTATTTGATTAAAAGTTCAGATATTAAAAAGCATCATGAGATTGAGGTTTTCATCATAATGTTCAATCCTTGGCATTCCCTATCTAATTCTCTATTCTATAATGTATTCATTCCTAAGGACAATGTGTTGATTTGGTATTTCATGTTTCCTCTTGGAACATGAATGTATCTCAAACAATAATCAAACTTATTTTCATGGTTGATTATCATTGAGACCCTTTGAGTGCAACCTTATTATCCCAAAAATCAGAAAACTATTCTCATGTTTTGACTATCTTGAAGGACAATTTTTTATTTATTTTTTGTCAAAATTTATGAATGACAATTTAAAAAGGTTAAAAGGAAATCACATTAATCCAAATGCTAATAGGAATACAGATATATCATGAGCATTCAAAGAAATTCTCAACATACAATCATTCATTTGATATTGTGATTACTTGAAAGAAGATCTAATAAATAAATCAAATTACAAAATTTGTGCAAGATTCTCTCCAAAAAAAAAAATTGTGCAAGATAGTTATCTAATTATTTAATTTCTTTTGAAGACTTGATATCCGGTCCAAGAATGCAAGGTAGTCATCCATAATATCTTGAAACTGAGAAAAATCTTCAGTAATCTCAGTTAGGTCATCATCCCCTATCAAATAATTATCAACATAATCTTCCAACCCTTCATCATTGATTGGAGTAGAATGCTGCACTTCGGATATACATAGGGGATATTCAGTCTGCCCTTCTGAAATATTTGGTGAAGATTGAATACAGGCTTTTGGTAGAATTGACAATGTTTCCGTTGAAACATTTCCCACTTCAAGATTGCTGTGCTTGTCCTCAATTGCTTGTGAACAAGAAGAAGACCCACGAAAAGTATTTGTCTTCATTAGTTTTGAAGATTTTATTTCAGCCTAGAAATAATAAACAGTGATAAAATATTTATTCAAAATTGAATAAAAAAATTATATATGTAGCAATTTTTTTAAAGGAAACTCATTGTAGCAACATTATCATTAAATATGATGCATCACCTTGTTTATTGTTTTTCTCTTCTTTGGTAAGGAGACATTACGAGGAAGTACCCCTGCATCCCTCACTTCAAGACTGTTATCTTCATCCTTGGCCTCAATGTCCTAAAAAATATACGGAGTATCAGTGAGTATATATGAAATTAAAGCTATGATAATTAAAAACATTATTTACCATGACCACAAAATCCGTCTTAATTATAAGATACAACATAAACATTTATATATCTTCAAAAATAAAACACAAAACATTTTTATATAAAGTTTTAATGCTACACCTTTCTTTTCTTTTTTCCCTCTGAATCTAACATGGTGTAGCCTTCCGGAAGTAAGTGATTTACAACTTCCTTAACTGATCGTAATTGCTTACCATTAGTGGTACCATGAGCATAATACTACAAGAAAGATAACAACAAATGAAGATAAATGAGTCTTATTATCATTAACAAATATATATTAATTATCACACACATAAGAAATTAATTTTACCATATCAAATTTTCCCGAAGTTCTTTTTCTACATTCTACCTCCCATTGATCAAGATTTGATGATAAATTTTCTGTATTTGGGAAAGTCGTTGCATCTATTGGAAATTTAAATGTTATAATCTCCTTTTTGATCAATATGGTTTTCAACCGCCTTCTTCTATGTGGTTCCTATCAATCAAAACCATCAATACAATATGTTAGAACATTAATAAAAATGTTATAACAAATAAATGAATAGTAGGTTGCTTAATTACTCAATGCATTCATTTTTTATTCTTTTTGCAAGTACTCCCATTTGATTAAAAAAAAGGGTGTTAAACACCATTAACAGACGGCAATAAGTTTCTCACTAGCTGCTGAAAGGACTTAACAAAATATTGCATTACCAATGTACTTAACAATCTACCTGATTGTGTGGTTGGTCCTCATACGGATCAGGTAAGGGATGTCTTTGTTCTTCCTCATCTTTTGCGCCAACTTCTTCTTGATTCTGAAGGTCTTGTGTGACGACATTTTCAATTCTCACTTCAGAGATGCCCGAGGACTGCACCGAGCATGCTTGTAAACCCTAACATCCAATACATGCATAATTTATATTTCGGATATATTCGAAATTTCAACTAACAATTGATTTTATTGACAAAACAAAATGAAATTGTTTTCTTTTATGTGTTTTAAATAAATTACAATGAAAACATAAAAAAATTACAACTTTTGTCTATATGCTTCAACTTCTTCCTTACAACAAAAAACTGATGTGTTATGAAGTTAATTTTAAGTAAATTAAAGATATGAGAATATGTACCTCTACAAGGGTATCATCTCCATTTTCCTTGACCTTATCTTTGCACCTCGCTTTAAAACTTTCTAACATCTCCTGTGACATGTAAAAAGATAGATGTATAATATTAGCAGAAGAAACTCTTGTATTTTTCTAATAGAATAGTTAATTAATAATGAATGAAAAATATTGATTAATACTTACATTGATGTTGTCTCTAAGCAACAGACCCAATGCTTCGCCATAGACATCTTCTTGATTGTTATGAAGGATATTTTAGCAGAGGATCAAAATCATAAATATGAAAATATAGCATATTACTAACCAATATATTTAATATCATAACCATGTACCTTGAATGGTTGAAGAATCCATATAGACTTGAAAGAGACTTGAGAGAACTATGTTTTGATAGATGCTTCTGCCGCCTTACTGATGGACTGTTCTTTTGTTTTCAGTGTGTCTAACTGAATGTGATAGTTAGATTATATGGTTATCAGTGGAGGCAGAGGCAGGGGACCTCTCAAATGGCTGACTATTTTATTTTTTTCATACACTGTAATCATACAAAGCTCTCCCTCTCCTTACTCCCAAACAGACCCCCTTAGCAATACTGGTCAAATAACTATTAAAGCCACTTAATTAATATATGTTTTTCTTTTTTTGAATAAAATTATTTTCCTTTCATAAAAATATTAATATTAATATTTTGTATAAACAATTTTTTGACCAAAATTATATAAAGGTACATTAAGACTTTATGAAGGCTGACCATTGACTAAAAAAAATGTTCACATAATAAATTTTATTCTCAATCGTAAATAAAGAAGATATACTCATATGGTTTGGGTTAGGAGTTTTTTTCCCTGTTCTTTTTCTCTTCTGTGCTGCTGTAGTGTGTTTGTTCCTTTCCTGAGACTCTCCTTGTGCCTTTGTGTTTTAAAAAAGTTTTGTTGTCCGGAAAAAAGAAAGAAAAAAAAGGAAAATCAGTGTATGTCTTTCAAGAAGAAAAATAGGAAAATCAATATATGTCTTTTCAAAATAAAAAAAGGAAAATCAGTATATGTCTTTCCAAAAAAAGGAAAGTAAAATCAGTATATATATCTTTCCAAAAAAATAAGGAAAATCAGTATATGACTTTCCAACAAAAAAAAGAAGAGGAAAATCAGTATGTCTTTAAAAAAAAAGGAAAATCAATATATGTCTTTTCAAAAAAAAAAAGGAAAAATAGTTATATGTCTTTACCAAAAAAAAGAAAAAGGAAAACCGGAATATGTATTTCCAAAATTAAAAATAAAAAAAGGAAAATCAATATATACAATTTTTTAAAGGGTTAAATATGTTTCTAACCCCTACATTTTGCCCTTTTTGAAGAATAATCCTTACATTTCAATAAATGTTTTTAAAATCTCTAAATTTTTACTCCGTTATCGTAAATAGTACTCGTCCTCAATTTCTACCCAATCACCAAACGGAATGGTGATGTGGCAATTTTTTTTTTTAAAATTTTTTTTAATGGATTGTGTAACACCCTAATTTCCGACGGTAATTTTATATAATAATAATCATGGTTTTAACGAAAAAGAATGTCACACACATTCATTCATATTTCACATAATAAGATAATAGAGAATCAGATACAAAAGCGGAAGATAGCATTTGAAGACATTATAGTGCTTAAACTTTCATAATTTTAAATATTTGGTCTTTAACATCATTTGGGAAAAATAGCATAAAACATTATAGTGCTTAAACTTCATAATTTGAAGACATTCAACGTTTAATCCCAACCCAAGTGTTACAAATCAGAGCATGTATTTATTTGACTACTTAATATCACCATAAAATAGCTTTAGGAGTATATCTCTGTCACCACCTTCTAAGCGTCCCGCAAAGCTAAAGCTCCTCGTCCTGAGTATCTGCACCCCAAGGGTACATACACCAAAACACATAAACAACAACAAAGGGGTGAGAATTCACATCATAACATATATTGGGATACATGAATAATAAAGTAGATAATCATATCATCATCGGTAATTCGTCATATCATCATCACTCATTCATCATAATATTCATACAATTTATTTCATAAACATCATTAGCACATACCGCTTATGCAAACATTTAACACATACCATATTCACATCATTAGCACATATCACAATTCACCTAACATGACTTATTTTCAACATACTTCATTCCTAAACCTACATGCATACCGATACCGGATCCTATCGTCATAATAATGTAGTTCAGAGATATGTTACTGAAAGATACATTTCGTCATTCGTCATTATGCTGTATGATATGATGCATGAAGACTCGCCAAACTTCATTTAGAAAGACACATAAACAACACATCATCTTTATATCATATCCATTCGTCATTTTTCATCATTCGTCATTTTTCATTTTTCGTCATTCGTCATCTTTCGTCATTCGTCATTTTTATCTTTCATCATTTTTCGTCATTCGTCTTATAACAATCATAACGTCATTTTACATCATCATTAACACCTCGTCATTATTAACACCATATGTTCGTCTAATTATATCTAACCCATTTTCTTGTTAAAAACTCACGCAGTGTTTAGAACTTACACTCATCATTGGTTTCCTCTACATTCTCCGCTCCCTTCACTCCTAGCAACCTACCTTATCCTTCATCCTTGGTCTTTATGATTTTTACTACTTCTTCGCCTTTCCTCATAATAACTTCTGTCAATACGACTAGACTTATTAAGTTGTAAGTCTCTATCATCAGTTATTCATTTCATCATTTTTGTCGTCTATTACCTTAGTCCACTAACATCATGCACTAATTTTACTTGATTTGTACCTTTTATATCTAGTTTAAATCATTAGACTCAATCTTTAATTATAAGTTTCTTCTATTATCTTTGTCCCTTGTTTATGAACTATTCCTAAAACAATCCCCTTTTCTTCACTTATCCCTTATGTTTCTTCTCATTATTCTTACTCTCTTCTATTATTTTCATATCTTGACTCACCGCTCTTACTACCCATCACGTTGTTCATTTATTTCATACACAACTCACTATCTCCGTTTACCTTTCATCTTAATGATCTCAGCATCGTAATCAGTTCTCTAAATTCGTCCTCGCTATTTGTACTGTTATGATCTTGTCTCATTATTCATAAGCAACTCAATATTCATCCTTCCCGCAACTTACATCTTTCATCACATCCCTTTATTTAAGTTACTCCTCTCAAATCCTTGTTCAACTATGCCTCATCTTGTCTTTATCTTTTTACCTCGACTCCTTTCCGCTTCAACCTAACAACTTTCCTAAATTCACACTCTTCAAATAGTCTCGTCGCTACATTTATCTCTTGCCACAATTTACTATCATTTTCATCTTTGTTTGTTCATGAATAACCCTTTTACAAGTCTCTCTACTTTCCCCTTAAGTCTTTCATAAGCATCTTTTATTACGTCGTTCATCATCATCATATGACATTTATACTATCATCATACCTCATCATCTTATAACGTTAACATTTCATTCGTCGGTTAACATCATATTTAAATATTATGGTTCATATCTTTGTTAAATCAACATCATGTTTATAATCCACACCCTTCATAGTTTTTGTAATATCCCACTCGACAATTATTGGAATATTATCAGTCGAAGGTGTACCAGAGGACAATGCTCATGAGATTCACTACGAAGAGGAATGTTTTGGGATGCAATGTCAGTTAAGCACGGGTTAGCCATCAGTGTCAGTATAAACACGATTAAGACGAAGGGCATTTTAGTAATTGCACTAAGGGGGTATATAAGGGTGTTGGGAGCCAAAACCTTCATAAACTGATGTTGTTTCTCTCTCTCGATATCAAGACTTGGAATTTCTCCTCCTTCTCTCTAGAAATGGCACCCTCTCCTCTCAATCTTCTTCCCTCAAGCTTCCATAATCTACACAACTGGTAATCAAGCATGAATGTTGATAACTTAACAAGCAAGAAACAAATAGAAGAAGGGATTAAAGCTTGGTTTGGTTGGAAGAGCTAAGAATCATGGATGTATCAAGAACTAGGGTTTCATGGTTAGAGGTTAAAGTTGGGATTGAAGCTTGAAGAATGCTGCAAAACATCATGTGAGTTCTTAGATAGTTAAACCTTCCTTTGGTTTGAGCAATCCTAGTAAGAAATCCATGAATTTATGCTTAGTTAGAATGATGTAGTTTAGTACCCAAATGTCAATTTCTTGTTATGTTTATGTTAAAATTGCCATGCAAGATGCTTTCTAATGTTTATATAAGTTGTTGGATGTATATGATGCATTGTAGGACTGAATTGGATGAGTTTGGGGTCAAAAATGCAGAATCTGCACTACAGACCCGAAGAAACTCACTATTAGCGAAATATTTCGCCAATAGCGAAATTCCCAGATGAAACTCGCCAATGGCAAAATGCTACTGCCCTTGCCAACTTTTCATTGGCTTGTTGGCTCATCTTGGGGCCTGTAGTGCAGTCCGAAGCTTTTCTTGTGATGGTTTCCAACTTTATAACCCCTACAACATCCAAGCATTGCACATAACATCAAACAATTCTTGAAATGGAAATCATGGCCAATATTAACATATACATCAAGAATGGCACAAGAGAGTTTAAGCATGTTCTTTCGGGTAGCGATTAACTAAGTATGGGGAAAGATAATAGAACCTCGACGTAGACCGCCGAGAACTAGAATGATAGCAAGAACCCTAAGTATGTTAAGTTATGTATGAATTAGCACAAGCATGTATGTACCTTACCATTAATCAGGTAGATCACGGACCCATGGTAAACAAGCAAGCAAGTTTAGTTTAAACCTTCATGTATGAACAAGACGTTAAGCAAGATGTAGGTGTCGTGTCACGTCATGGGGACGGGACAAGTACCACAAGGTACGCCCGCACGACACTGAGGGAGTCCGATGTACCTTAGCTAGGTTTACATCGGTCATGTAAGGGATTGTACTCGGGGTTACTCCACTCGATACATTCCGTAAAATGAACCAAGATAACAATGTTTGTTCAACGCTAACCTCTAAGATAACGAATGAACACGATTATGATATGATTACGTTTATGATATGATATAAGGCATGTGTAAACTTATGTATCAAGATAAGGCTACGAAGTTACGCCGTTGTCGATCTTAGGATATCCCCGATCGTTCGGTTTAGGATCGTGTCATGAATGAGTTTATCTTTAGGTCTTGATGCGTTTAGCGTATCTTGATATGGAGGTCTTAGGTTCCCTTGACCGCCATGACATGTATGATGTACGACAAGACCTGTAAGCTAAGTTCAAGAGAATCTACGACGGATCTAGTATGCACGATTGTCTAGGTAAGCAAGTCCACACACATATAATCAACCGACAAGTTGTATTGTAGACACGTGGTGACCATAGGTTTTCCCCGAGGTTACCTATAGCCTAGGATTAGGTAGAACTCACTGAGACATTATGTCTCATCTCAATTCTCTTTGTTTCAGATTAGCAGGTTGTGTAGCAAGCTTGTGGTCGAATGAATACTCAGCAAGGACTTGTTTGTACCCGCTGTAGGACATTCTCATGGATTTCAAGAGTGTTTTACTATACTTTGGATAAATGGTGTTGTATTTTTGATTGTACGAACGCGTATTGTTGTATATGATATTCATTCAAAGTATTCATGTTGTAAATTTTAATATATCCAGTACTAAAGATAATGCACATGCTAAACTTTGTAGATACGTTTAGTGTGGGCGTTACAGTTTTATCCCCCATTTCATACATCCTTTTTTCCCTAAAGACATAAGTTATTCAAGTTATTAATTGTAGTTCTGTAACATACTGAATTTTTAATGTATCATAAAAATCTAAATCGAAATGCCTATTACACTAATAATTATCTAAATGTAACCGACTTAGAATCTTATCAAAAAAATTATTTGAAATTAAAAAGACTTTTGTATAATATTTTTTTGGGGTAGATAGAAGAAATGGTGAAGACATTATAAACTCACACATATAAGTGGAGGTACCGGGGTTCGAACCCCGGTCGGTCATGGCACCCGGCCTAACAATTTTGGCATTTTGCCAGTTGAGCTAGGACTTGTGTTCTAATTATTATTTAGCATGAATTAAAATTTAAGAGATGTGGACACCTTCATAGAAGAGAATTCTTGGAATAGGCTATTTTTAAAAACTTTCAATTGTTAGTATAAAAATATCTTGCAATACTTTTAATTAATTTCATAACTTATACTTTTAATTAATTTCATAACACATTCGATATATATTACCCAACATTATTATCAAAATATTTATTATTTATTTATTTAGTCAAACAAGTAATCATCTATCAGCGGAGAAATAGAGAAGTGAAGTATTTAACAAAACGAACACGATGGAATCAAACTAGATTTGACTTTAGAGCAAGAAATGCAAAAAATTTAGGTGAAGACACAACTAATACGTAGTTTAGTTGCTTACGAACTGGTCATTTAATGTCATGGTGCCCTAACACTTTAAAATAAATTTAGGTGAAGTCTAAAAAACAAATTTATCTTGGAAATGATAAATTTCTTAACACTCTAAAATTTTAGGAATTAAATTTTTCTAAGAACACTTATTATTATTATCATGACCCTTTTTTATATTGTTTTTGTCAATAGTTAGGTGGATAGAATGCATTCTCCTTACTAATTGAGTTCAATATTCAGATTCAGACGTTGGTTATATATATATTAGAATGCATTCTCCTTACCAATTGAGTGAAGCTCACGGAGATACCTTTATTTATATTTAATTATTATGAATAAAACTTAAATTCCAAATTAGTTTTGTTTATAAAAAAAAAATTGTAAGATGCGATTTTACAAATCTCTTTTAATTTAATTAAGATCTTGAAATCGATCTTGAGTCTGGACATTTAAAACGAATTTGTCACATATTTAAATTTCAAACAGTTCAAATAATTTTATTTATATTTTTACAAAAAAAGTTCAAAATGATTTGTCTTTACAATTCCACGAGAAAAAAAAATCGTAATTAAAAAAATATATACTTTTAATAAGAGTAGCATTAACCGACCAAATTAGAGGTACTAAAGAATTCTCCACAACTTTATGGCAATTGCAATTTGCACACCTCAATAAGACGTGCGATGAAAACGATGTCTACGTGGAAATAGTCCAATGGTGGGATTGTGGACCCAAGCAACACAAGATTACAACACGTGGATGGTCAAGATTTCACTTTTTATTCTCTTCCATCTTATAAATTGGGGTCACGCTGCATGATTAAAAAACATCAATTCTAGTAAAGATTACAGCTACAAACCAATATAAATTTGTTCTTTGCTTTTCAAATCTCTGTTTCTGAAAATATGTCTAGCTGTGGTTGTGGAAGCAGTTGCAACTGTGGTGATAGCTGCAAGTAAGGATCGACCACCTTAACTCTTTGTTGCTTTCCAAACAAAATTATATGAGTATTTTATTGTGTATATTTTTAATTTATGATGATTCTTGGAGAGTTTGTTTAATATTTTGATTGATTTTTTCAGTACCCTTTTGGTTGGGTTCTATGAATTTCATGCTTTTTTTTCTCTATCTTCATAGGTTTTCTAGAGTTGAGTTCTAGTCTCTTTGATTATTTTTTTTTTTAATACTTTGATCATTAAATTATTATACTTGGTCACTAGCAGATGATTTTGATGAAATTTGATTTGTGTTTAGAAGGGGATATTTATATTTCTTTTATGAGTATTTTAAAAAAAAACTTGAAAAACTAGATCATGAATCATAATACATTCGTGCTTGTGTTTCAACTTTATTTATGTAAATAGTCTATTAAAAGTGTCTTTCTAATAAGATATACACAACGACTTGGTGCTTACTCCTTAAGTCAATGGTAAAGAGTTAAATATTAGACTTCAGTGTGTGAAGAAAATTAGTGTACAACAGTGAATAATTTTTCTGTATCAATTTTGATAGGTTAGGTTGTCTTCTTAAAAAAAGTGTACAATAATATAGTTATTAAATTTGATCCCGTAAACTAAATTCTTGTGCTCAAGTCTTTCATAGGTTTTAGTTAGGAACAAATATTTAGATCCAAATTGAAATAATCCATGAAAAATTGAATAGTTATTAGATAGTAGAGTTAGTGTTTGACAAATAAATATATAGTAGAGTTTTTTTTTTTTTTTAAATAAAAATATATTGTAGAGTTGGTGTATATTCTTTAAGCACATTTAAATTTGCTTTTTGATTGTACCAAAAAAAAAATTGCTTTATGATAGGAATAATTAAATTAGCTTTTTGATAGCAACAAAATTAGATATGCTTCCAGTTTAGCCGGCCTAAATTTATAAATAAAGTTTATTCTTTCTTTGATAAACAATTATTTGCAGTATTGTCTGTTTTAAAAGTCTAATGTTTGATGTGTCTAATTGATTTTTATTACTTCGCAGATGCAACAAGAGGTCCAGTGGATTGAACTATGCCGAAGGCGAAACCACAGAAACCGTGATTTTGGGCGTTGGTCCGGCCAAGATCCAATTTGAAGGTGCTGAAATGGGTGTTACATCTGAGGATGGTGGCTGCAAGTGTGGAGATAGCTGCACATGTGACCCTTGCAACTGCAAATGAAGTGCATCATATGCCTCTTGATGCAGAGATATTGGAACCAATATGTGTAATTGTGTGTATTAGTACACATTTAATATATAAGAAGCATGTGTTTCCTTTTTTAGAATAATATGAAGTGATCATGGATCTCACCTTCATCAAATTCAAATGTTCTTAGATTTTGTTGAAGGTGCTATGAGAGTTATGATCGCTTTGTGTTTGGTTGTCTTGTGTAATGTATAACTAAAAGCTAATATGAATCATAAATCTCTGCATATTACAAATGGAATATATTATTGTATGTTGTTTGAATAGAAGTTCTTTTATTTATCAACATCAAGTTGGCATATATCAACATAAGTTGGTCCAATTGATAACGAGTTAGCTCATGTAAAGAGCGTCAGTTCAACCATGTTATTATTGTATAAAGATCGCATTCACTCTTTATTGGCCGTGATGAACTTTTGAATTCAACCGACTTAAACTTATATAACGCACTTAAATAGTCATAATTAAGAGACATCTTTCATTGTCTACACTATGCATCGCCATCAAGTGGAACAGAATGAGAATGATTGATGAAATCTATTGTAGTTTTCATCGCTTAACCCCGAAAAGGCTTGCGATAATTTTGCATGAAAAATCGTACACTTGATTCTTTCATTAATGATACAATTCATTATATCAACAACTCCATTATGTTGCGGCCTCTTTGAAACCATCTTCTCATGCTTGATTCCATGTTATTTGCAATACTCTTCAATTGGACTTCAGTATTCACCACCATTACATGTTATAACAAATATCACCCATACCAATAATTTCACAAACTCCTTCATTTCCCATTTTCATCGTATCAAAATCATCAACAATATAAGATGAGAAGAAATAACGTCTATGAGTAACATGGTGTGAGGTTCTTGTTCAAATAATCCTAGACGTTGAATCATGACTTGCAAGATTCATGGAGTTATCATCATAAATAATGTAGACAACACTATCACGTGCAACTCCAACAGTCTCTATATATCATTTTTCTTCTCTTTGTCTTCATCTCTTTCCCTTGGGTGATCTCTCTAGAGGAATCTTCATTTTTTTTAATGTGTACCACACTAACACAATTTTACCATGTAAATTCCTTAATATTTTGAGACTCTCTTCTTGACTTGCTTCGACTCTCAGATTTGTCATGCTAATGAAAATTTTCTCCATATCAAATGCACAAAATGAACCCAAGACTCTCATACCATTGTTGGATCATGAAGGGATCCCAGGAAGTCATCCATATTTGATCAAGAACAACTAAAATCTAAAATCGTATTACATTAGGTATATGGGTCCTCCCACATATATATTTATCCCATTAGGATTTTTCTAAATTACCTTTGAAGAATGGTGGGTAATTTACGCACCAACCAATGAAAATTAGCAATTTATTGATGGGGTCAAGATAGTTCATAGAAATGTGCTTACGTGGCTAATGTGTACTGGTTGAGGTAAATTACCCATTATTCTTCAAGGGGTATTCTAGTTGTCACCTTATCATTAACTTTGGTTAGTGGTGATTTTAATGTTTTCAACATGTTAATCATTTCATATGACAATGTAATTCGTTTCACACCTTTTGTCTTATATAAATTTGGTTGAAAACTTGTGCGAATCATTTCACATAAACAAAGATTTTCTGTGAATCGTTTCATATAGTAGAGTGAATCATATTTCACTCCTTTTGTTTAAAAATATTTTGATGCAAAACAAAGTGAATCATTTCACATATAGTTGTGAATCGTTTCACTCCTTTTTAAAAATATGTTTTATAATTTCATTTTACTACTTTCTAAAAATTATATAAGTAACATTTTTTTTTTTGACAAAGAAAAGAAATATTATATAAGTAACATAAAACTATCATTCTCATCATAAAGTTTTCACATTATTTTCTCTTAAACACTGGTCATATACCTTCTACTATTTGAAAACTCTTAGATAATTGATTGAGAATTTCATAACCTTGAGAGTCACAGATGCAATATGTACATTAGATTGTAATACTCTATGGTTTTGCACTTGGTGGAAATTGAAATCTAAAGGAAAGATCGAGGTTTTCATGTGTTTATCCAATTAGGATGATACATCAAGTCTCAAGAATATTGGTCTAAAACTTGTATCAAAAATTTTGGAGTTCAATATTCAACAACAACTCATTGACTTTAGTTTATGGCAGTGGATTAGCTCACTAACGAAGACGGTGTGGGTGAATAACTATAAATCTGTGTTCTTTCTCTCCATCCCTTAACTCTTTGATGTATGTTTTTTAATTTACTCAATTTTGGGGTTGAAAATCGTTCTATGAAAAACCTTTTTTTTTTTTTTATTGATATGAAAGAAACTCAATCGAGGTTTAATCTGAGCAATGATTAAATTGCATCAAAAGGGGTTCTTAAAATCCATATTCTTAATCATTCAATTGAATCAATTACCATTTTTACTATTTACTTGTTAATAATTCAAGGGTTAATAGTGTTTTACCCCCTGTAATATAGGTTATTTCCGGTTTTTCCCCTGTAAAATTTTCTTTTTGGATTCCGCCCTTGTAATTTGAAGTTTTTTGGTTTTGGACCTTCATGAATTTTGACTGTACAAAATCGTTGATATGGCAGAGGATAAACCGAAATTTGCTCAAATTGCAGGGGTTAAAAACCGAAATTTCCTCAAATTACAAAGGACAAAATTTTTCATGAAGGTATAAAACCAAAAAATCTTTAAATTACAAGGACGGAAACCAAAAAATATATTTTACAGGGGAAAAACCGGAAATGACCTATATTACAAGGGATAAAGCACTATTAACCCATAATTCAATTTTGCCTTAATCTAGGTTTTAACAAGTTAAGTGATTATCCAAATAAGTGATTCTCTCAATCATTTAATTTGAATTAATCAATTGGTTATTCTTAATTAAGTGTCTGTGATTTTCATTGATCTTTGTATCGGTTAAATTCTCATTTGTATATTTGATAAGCATAATTCATATTTACCACAATTCTGCTACATAAACTTTTGAAACACTAAATGTTTAAGTGTATATATACATCCCCCCTCCCCTCTAGAAACTTGGAGCCATAGCGTAAACGATAAAGTATGAGTTCATCTATTCGTATAGATATGTTCCTGCTCAAATGAAATCAATATTTGTTTTCACCGTCGTAAGGGGATACATAAATAGGACACATCAAGAGACCACCTTCATCATTGTCAGAAAGACTTTCGGCATGAAGGGTTGGTCCCCTTTATATCCAAACCATATTATGATACCACTTTTAAGTCATGAGAGGAGTCTATAAGATCATTCACATTGATCCAAAAACAACCACATAAGTGAATTGAATACTAAATCTTTACTTAAGGTTCTTGCTTCTGGTTCACGTCGGCGTACCCTATTCTGCATTTTATCCTGTGGTTTTTGTTTGGCATTGCAAACAGTTGTTGTTTAAGTTAGAGATTTGATATCCCTTTGTAACTTTCCTTCACGACGATGTGTGCTTTTCAATTGACATTGAAAAACTCACAAGTTTTCACCTTGTGTGCTGCAAGTTTTTGGCAAGAATAATCACCACTAAACTAAAAATGATGATAAGGATTATGGGTCTCGCTTCATGTCCTTTGAGAAGTAAAAATTGAATTTTTTTGGAGGAACATAATTAGACTTAAAAAACATCATGAATGGGGAAACTATTCTTCACAAAACAATGAAAATATGATCATTTTACGATTGTCTTTGATGAGATTTAAACTTTATTTCTTAAAATTATGACGTCAAACTTTTACTTCGTAACTAACACTTAATAAAAATTACAGTGAAGTCTGTATATTTTATAATCAACAATGGATCTCTTAGGGGTGTTTGTGCGTTTTGGTTCGGTTTTGAGGCTAAAAATCATTCAAACCGTAAGATAAATAAGTATGCGGTTTGGTTTGATTCGGTTGGCTTTTAAAATAAAATCTGAACAAACCAATGCGGTTTGGATTGGATTGGTTGATGCAGTTTTTTTAGACAGTAATTTTTTTGTTTCCAACGTTAAAATCAAATTAAAAAGTTAAAACACAACACATCTCGAACAATATTTTAAATTTGATCCAACATTACAATTTTATTTTCAACCAACAATGTTCCTAACTACGTAGAACAAACTTAAACGCAGACAAAAGACTACAAATTTTATTATTCTCTAAGAGCTCAAGTAGTACATAAATACTTTTTTGAAAGAAAAAGCAAACAAGAAATTTAACAAGAGAAAAAATATGTTATTTTATTAAAGTTTTCATTGAGTTTCTATGAGTATTAATCCAAGTGATATATATTTGATTAATGTTTTTCTTATATAGCGGTTTGGCTTGGTTTGGTTCGGTTGATGAAATCAAAACCGCAAACCAAACTAAACGATGCGGTTGAGTAAAAAATTGATCTGAGTACATCCGAACCAAATGCGATTTTTTACGGTTTTAGTTTGAATTGATTCGGTTTGCGGTTTTTCTATTGAATTAGTTCAGTTTTAAACACCCCTAAGATCTCCCGTTTTAAGAACAATGGATCTTCCGTCAAATAAAACAACAATGCATATTCCCTTTAAAATAACTTATCCGCAGCATCCGATATAATTGAGAAATAATATTTTTTGTTAGAAAACTCGTACATCACTACCAAAGAAAAGAAAACTCGTACATCATTATCACTATTAAAATATTTATCTATCCAAACAAGAAATCTTCTATGAATAGAGAACATAAAAGTGGTCTTGCAAACAGAGGTATTTTTGAAATTTTGGTGG
>Ga0315915_1003103_pt1 | contig 21170 bp, 12 predicted proteins | sample MpolbnodulesMG_FD_207738 | JGI IMG/M metagenome (GOLD analysis project Ga0315915, IMG submission 207738) | Medicago polymorpha root nodule microbial communities from Los Angeles, California, United States - branched nodules | ecosystem: Host-associated > Plants > Roots > Nodule | place: USA... | reverse complement strand
AAGTCTTTTGCCTACTTACCTAAGAAATGAGATCAAAATCAAGTAGTTCACTCTTTTAAAAAAGCGAGTAATTGGTTGGATTAATTTTAAAGTTTTTGAAAAAAGTTTTAAGAGGGTAGGAAGCCAAGAAGGCATAGAAGAATAAAATGACGTGAGGTTGATTGATTTTAATTAAAAGAAATCCAAGTCTAAATATGGATTAAAGCATATTAAAATTTGATTAAGAAATAAAAGGAAGAAAGAGCCTCTTGGGTTAAAATCCAAGGAATTTTAAGAAAATGTTTTTGGTGTTTGGCATATTTGAATTTTTTTTTAAAATGATTTTTTATAAGTTAAAAGCAAGCTAAAAAATCTAAGCGCAACGACGTAACATAATACAATAAAACGAGCAATTTACAAAGGACATTGGATCCCAAACACATTCTCAAGTTCTTGAAATGAACCTAAAATTACTAATGGTTTGATTTTAAGAAGAAAAAAAAACTTTAGAGTCCAATAATTAACCTAATTTGTGTCTAATTCATTTCGGTCCTTGATTGCGGTCATGACATAATGCGGTAAAAATAAAATGTGATGGTGTCGGTGCATATTCTCATTTATAAGTATTACATAGTTCCTAAATACATGATAAAGCTTTAAGAAAATGTAAATAACAAGAAAAATAAAATGCATGAATTATGTTACATCAATTCCTAAATACACACTAAAAAATTAATGACAATAAAATAAATGACAAAAATTAAAATATGCATGAGATGATTCTAAATAATAATGCAAATATATGATAAAAACAACAACTAAAAAACAGGGAATAAACAATTAAAATAGAGCGAAATGTTTTTATAAGCAAAGAGGAAAAATTTTTAAGGGAAAAGAAATGCAAGAGTAAAAACATTGGTGTAATTAGTTAAAAGAGTAGTAAAAAAACAGAAAAGCAATTGGACTTGATTAGATCCTGTGTGCTTGCAGTAATGATCCTAGCCACTGGATCTTAAATCCAAAGGCTAAAAAAAGAAACACAATGCATTAAAATAGGCTAACAAATAAAATGCATGATATTAAAATACTAAAAAAATGTATGAAAATAAGTTTAAAGCACTGAACCAACTAAAAAATGCATGAGTTTAAAAAAGTTTATATAAAAAAAGGCAGGTGGGCTTCAGCCAAAACGTGATGGGCTTAAGAGTGGGCTGGGTAGGGTTAGACAGAATCGGTTCGGTTCAGCATAGGCAGATGGGTCGGTTTTAAAAGCTGGGTTTGGTTCATGGTTTGTATAAAAGGGTTGGGCTGATCTTCTTCATTCATTTTAACCTAACTAGACTCCAAGCCGTGCGATGCACGAGTATCACACGGGTTTTGAAGAATATAAATATCAAATTGATTATACATTTAATATTATGCTATGAATTGACTGCAAAAAGGATATAAAAAATGCAAAAAATACATCAATTTAAGCTATTAACTTTATTTTCTTACCAAATAATATTACCAGTTGTGTTCTTGAATTTCTTCTTTGTTAATAATGAAAAGAAATAATGAGAAGAAATTGCAATCAGAAAAGGAACCGCTAGGGCATTTGTGACTTTAAAAAAAATGTTTTAGTACGGTATATCAATTTTGGAAGCAACAATATATCAATCAAAATGGAAGTGGCTTAGTGGTGAAAATTGTAAAGTGTAGTCATATGGTACCCGTTTCGATTCTTTGCAAAACCTTTTTTTTCATAAAATTTATTCAGACCCGCCAAAAAGGGCAGGATGAGGGTTAGGTCAGACTGTCTAACATTTATATATATAAAGATTCCCTCTCTCTAAAAAAAACAAGATTTTCTTCTTCTCTCTACGCCAACACAGAGCCACCGCGTGCTCTTTCTTCTCCGGCCAAACAAAACTACTTCGGCGCGGTGGCCGGCCACCCTAGGGTGGCGTCACCGCCGCCGGAGTTAACAAAACACTCTTTTTTTTCTGTTTTTTTCTTCCAGTTTTCAAAACATCTATCTCTCCCTTATTCTATTTTATAAATGGATTTCCAAAAAGATTAACAAAACTCCCTAGATCTAAGATTCTAACACAAAAATGAAATCACAAAAAAACCTTTCTACCTCGTTTTCTTTGTTCTCGGATTCGGATTAGAAATGTTCAAAGATGAAGATCCGGTTCGGTTTGGCTTCCTCCCTTCCTTCTCTTGACAAACTGGTTCGATTATTGTGCCTTGTGGGTGCTGATCCTTCTCCTTTGTTTAAGTTTGCAGGTGAGCATATGCAAGGCCGGTTTGCTCTAAATTCGTGGGTGATTCACGGCCTTGTGATGTTGTCGGTAGTGATTTGAAGGGTTTCGAAAATGGTTATTGTGTGTATAGATGAAGGAGTCGCGGATCTGTTGATGCTTAAACGTGTTTGGTTATGTTGGGAATTATTTGGATCGAAAATATTATTACTGTTTGTAGTAGGTTATTTGGCTTGATTTATGTGATTCTGCAGTTTTGTGAACTTTGAAGAAAAAAGGGTTTGATGATTACTGTTAGAGCTGTCAAATGGGTCGGCCTGGCCCGGTGGGCCAGCTCATATAAATGGGTCTGAGTGGGTCGGCCCACTTGATTCATGGGCTACTAAAGTTGATCGCAACCCAATTAGTAGTGGGCTACACGGCTCGATGGGCCAGCCCGACCCATATTTTAAAATGTATTATTTTGTTTTTTTCGAAAAAAAATCGATGGAATAAATAATAAAGCTACATATCACTTTTTTTTAATAGAAACATATTACATAAATTATTATACATCAAATAAATAACATGTCTTCGTAAACTTCGTTAAATTATATATAAAATGTCTATTAAATCAACATCCATAAGGATAAATAACACAAAAGAATCAATGCAAAAATAGAATATTTATCATAACTCACAAAGTAATCCTTGAAGACAACAAAATTCAAATTACATAATAAAATAATTCAGTCTTACCTAATAAAACTATTTATAAACTATTTATTTTTTTAAAAAGGGCCGGCCCGCAAGCCCGACGACCCATCTAAAATGCTGGCCCGATGGGCTGGCCCAAAAAGATAGGGTTGTTTTTTTCATGCATTTTTTACGGCCCGGCCCACACTAAAATAGAGGGCCGAAGGGCCAGCCCGGTGGGCCTGACCCATTTTGACAGCTCTAATTACTGTTGTTGGTTTAGTGTTCTTGAGATTGCTCAAAGAAAAGTAGGGTTTGATTTTGATTATGGTTGAATTCTGGAGAATTTGTGTTTGTGTATGGATTTGTGCTGCCGCCAAAAAATTTCTTGAAATGTGTGTGTTTATTTCTGTGCAGCCTCCAATTCTGTGCAATAATGACAACTTAAATAGTGACAAAACTAGGGTTAAGATGAATATTCACTGGACCAAAATGCCCCTGCAACTTGGATGGAAATGTGGACCAAAAGGCCTCTGACACATGGACTTGACTGATTGGACTCAAGCTACTAAAAAACACCTGACTTGGACTTAAAAAGAAAAGATTAAAAAAAAAGTATAATATTTAAAAAAAACAAATAAAAACGAATTAAAACAAATAAAAAAGAAAATGGGACTAAAATAAAAATAAAATAATGATAAAATAAATAATAAAAAAGAAATAAAAATAAGGGCAATAAAAATAAAATAAAACACTTAAAATTGTCGCCTTTCGGAACCAAAAATGAGGTATTTCAAAATACTTCTCTGCTGAAATTTCGTCTAAGGCGACGAAGCTTCTCGGCTTTTAAACAACACATATTGCATTTTTCCTTATAGTTTCTCTCATGTGCAAAATCCTTTTTTTATTAGTTTTTTCTTTCAAATTTCTTTTCTCTCTTCTCATAAAACAAAGGAACATAAACCTCCCTCCATGAAACCACTTCCAACACACTTTTTTGAACATGTTGTGCTGCCTCCATTTGACTTTATTTGACTATATCACATAATTACGGACGCGTGCATTCACACACTTTATTAAGATATGTTAATGTGTCAAGTGTGAGTTAACGTTGTACATTGAATGTAATAGTAGATTTTGAACAACATATGAGTGAGATGGGTCATACATTTAATGTGTTAGAGTTTTATGTGAAGATGTGGTGTCAATCTCAATCGTATAATTTCTATTAACTTAATATGATGATCAAACCCAATGTAGACTCACCCGAAAGTCTCAAAATTATGATAAACTATTTTGTTAGTTTTTGAAAAACATTTGTTTATTTTCCTTATTTTAAATTTTAGTTATTGTTGTCATTTGATTTCAAGCCATGTTTTTTATTCATCTTATATTATTTCAAATTCCTTCATTTTTTTATTTTTGTGAGATTTGATTGAAAAACAACATATGTGTTTTGCTGATTTGACAAAATACATTTTATTAAAAAAAATTAAAATAATGTGTCATTTTTTTTATTTAGTCTAAATTTTTGGTAAAATATTTACCAAAAAATCTCCAACTCCTTCAACAATGTCCCATAAATTACCAGCAACTCACTCTAATATTCTCTGTACTCTCATGGACAAAGCACACTCTCCTTTTTTTCCTTATCATTTCTCTCATGTTCAAATTCATATTTTGTCTTCTTTCTTTTTCTAATTTATTTTCTATCTTCTCATGAAAAAAAACAAAGACCTCTCTCTATTAAATCACCACCAACCCACCTTTTTACTTTGTTATGCCTTCTCTGATCATATTTGGCTATGTTACCAGATCACATATGCAAGAGTTTCACATTTAAGAGAGGTATTAACATGTAATAGGTGAGTTAAAAATCCATATTAAATGTAAAAATAGACGGTGAGAAACATATATGTGGGATGATTCATATACACAGTGGCTTAAGGATTTGGATGGCATGTTACTTCTAAAATTGAGCCTCTATTTATGTTTGAATTATGTGCAAGTTTCTTTGTAAATGTGATCTAGATTTGTGAACCCCAAAGTTTCTTCTAAAATTAAGGATTTGGATGGCATGTTACTTCTAAAATTGAGCCTCTATTTATGTTTGAATTATGTGCAAGTTTCTTTGTAAATGTGATCTAGATTTGTGAACCCCAAAGTTTTCTTTTTCCTACAATAACCAAAAATGAAAAGTATCTCTAGAAAAAAAACCAAAATATGAAATTAATTTCTATTTTTTTAAGAAACTAAATTAGCCCACCTAAATTGACACTGGGGAGAATCGAACCTGAGACCTCAAAAAGGAGCACACTTCCAAATTCCAAATCAATACCACCAGGCCAACCCAAGTGGGTTAAAATTAATTCCTATTGATTTTCCACAAAGGTATCTTCTGGCAACAAAATACCTCTAAAGGATCATTCTAGCAAGATAATGCATATATCGATAGTCTTTATGCATAAAAATCGTTCTATTTACAATATAAATGAATGAGAGGTTTTCTTAAGAATGAAATGAAGGGTGTATCAAAAAAGGAAGTCAATAATAATCAATAAGGTGAACTATATGATTAAATATAGAGTAAATTATACTCTCATTCCCTAAGATAAGTTTGAATTATACTTTCCTCCTTATTTATGTTAAAATATACCCTCCCCCTCCCTTGAAAAATAAAATTTATACTTTCTCCCCTATGAGATACTTGAATTACAACTCCCCTCCCTTAAGTAGTTTGGGTGGTCCACCATCTTTGTCTATAATTCAGATCAATCACATCATTAAAGTTATTAGATGACCAAATAATATCAAAATCTTCCTTATTTTTTCTAGTTATTTTGGATATTTCTTATGATCATCAATGAAAGTTGGTTTTAGTTTGTAAGAAGTTGACTTACGCGTAAGATTGTGGATCCGCCGATTTGAAAACCTCTTTAGTGAGTTACAATCTTTGTCAACACAAAAGAGAGCTAAGTAAAGGTACCGTAAAAATTTGTATAAAAAATAAAGGTTTGTTATAAAATTAGTTTGTTAATTATATATTTCGTTTGTCCCAAATTATACCATACATTACTCTCTTTTTTTCATTTATACAATTGTTGTTTGAATTTTAAATAACAACTAGTAAAAGATTTGTGCTTTCGCATGGTCGCGTAACAGTGCGATAATTATATAAAGGGTTAATAGTACTTTACCCCCTGTAATATGGGCAATTTTCGGGTTTACCCCCAGTAAAAAAACAATTCAATTCGGTCCTTGTAAAAAAAATTAGTTTTAAAATACCCCCTAGACCATTTGACTATGCATTTTCGCTTATGTGACATGTTGAGTCACCATCTACTGATGACGTGGCGCACTTACTATATAATTATTATTTTTTTCATTTTTCTTATGGGTACACATGGCATTTGTGCCTTTTTTTAAAAATTAAATTTAAAAAATTTGAAAATTAATTTTCGAAAATTAAAAAAGAATCATTGTTTTTTTTTCAAAATTGAGAAGATTTATTTAAAAAAAATTATCGAACTTAATATATTTCAAAATTTTCGAAAATATTAAAATTATAAAAAAATGCGAAAATATAAAATTATCTAATATTTTTTATTTTGAAAATTAATTTCCAGAATTTTATTTTATTTAAAAAAATCTTCATAATTTCATAAAAAATTGATTTTTTTTCTAATTTTTTAATTTCGAAAAAGATTTTATAAAAATTTCTAAAAAAAAATATATGAATTTTTGCTATTAAAATTTTGGAAAAAGATTATCTATTTTTTTAAGTTTTCAATAAATATTATCTATATCTATATTTTTATTTTTATTCAAAAAATATTATCTAACGTTTTGTTTTTTTAATTATGAAAAATCTTTTCCAAAGTTTTTACTTTCCGTATAAAAAATAAAAAATCAAACTTTTTAATTTTGAAAGAAAAATCTGAATTTTTCTTAATTTTCAATTTTTTATTTCTAAATTAATATAAATGAATTTATATTTATTTGTTTTAATAGTCACAAATGTGACGTGTATCCAAACAAAATTAATTATATAGTCAGCACGCCACGTTATCAAAAGAAGGTGACTCAGTGTACTACATCAGCGAAAGTGCACAGTCAAATGACCTAACGGGGTATTTTGAAACTTTTTTTTTTTACAAGAACCAATTGAAAAAAAATTATAGGGGGCAAACTCGAAAATGACATATATTACAGAGGGGTAAAACACTATTAACCCTTATATAAAAAATAATTAGATTGTTAATATTGCCGAATGTTTAAAGATATAAAAGTAAAATGATTTTTTCGATACAAGAGAGGCCATTAGGCCAAACTACAGACGAACACGACAATTAAAATAAATTGGCTACGTTCTGTCATAAAAGGTTAACACATCCCGGCGGTGGATGATCTAAATAGTAAGTACTCGTGGGTATTGAAAGTACATAACCTACAAGTCAGCCAGCTACCTGGTTTGCCTGCCTATAAATATGAGAAACGGTAACCTGCCAATCCTTCATCGTAAGGAGCTTAATGAGGGAGACAATAGAAAAACAAGGATGAGTCGAGGGGCACCCCTTTATTAAGCAAAGATACCGTAGTAGCCGAGTCAAATATTAAATGAAAATTATCAGTAATGTTTCTATCAAATAACTCTTCAGTTTGTACCCAAAAAAAAATTAACTTTTTAGGCCATGCAGTAAGGTCCAAGCAGTAGGCCACAACCTAAAAACTTCAAATAGTTGCGTGGGTTCTTAGGGTTAACCGGATACTATTGTCGATTTATCAAATATTATGCAACTATTGCAGGGCCATTAACAGACCTGCTCAAGAAAGAGGCTTTTACTTGGAACAAAGATGCAGACCAAGCTTTTATTAAGCTTAAACATGCCATGACAGCAACATCCGTACTTGCTCTGCCGAATTTCACACAAGCTTTTGTTGTTGAAACTGACGAGTAAGGAACCGGAGTAGGAGCAGTGATAAATCAGAACGGCCACCCAATTGCATTTTTCTCCGAGAAACTAGCTCCTAGAATGCAAAAACAGTCCACTTATGCGAGGGAACTGTTAGCCATTACTGAGGCTTTGGAAAAGTTCCGACACTACTTATTGGGACATAAATTCATTCTCTGAACGGACCAAAAGAGCTTGAAAACTCTCCTGGACCAAATCCTTGCAACCCCTGAAAAGCAGCCGTGGTTTCGCAAATTTATGGTGTATGACTTCACAATTGAATACAAACCGGGAAAGGAGAATATGGTAGCCGACTCATTGTCTCAAGTTTTCTTCATGGCTTGGTCCGAGCCAGCACGATCCCTACTACAAGAACTGCGAAAAGAGGTTGCACATAATATTCAGTTACAAGCTTTGGTGTGGGAATGTCAAGAAAAGCGTCAGGGGTACTCTCATTATACGTATAAGGATGGTCTTTTGTTATGGAAAGGGAGGATCGTGCTGGCTGCGAACAACATATTGATTGAGAAAATTCTATAGGAATATCATTCCTCGGCCCTGGCCTATTGGAGGACATGCAGGTAGCACTCGAACCATGGCTAGAATTGAAGGAAGATGTGAAGTAGTTTGTGAAAAATTTGCTTAGTTTGTCAACAAGCTAAGACTGAAAATGTGTTACCAGCCGGATTGTTGCAGCCATTACCTATACCACAACAAGTGCGGGATGATGTGGTGATCAATTTTATTACCGGTCTTCCAAATTCTGTTGGATTCACGGTCATATTTTGGCTATGAAGACTCATTACACAAGTCAGTCGGTAGATGCAACATTTATGACAAATACTGTCAAAACTACACGTAGTCCCTGAGTCGATTATCTCAGATAGAGATAAGGTTTTTACTAGTAATTTTTGGCAGCACTTGTTTAAGATGCAAGGCACTACTCTAGCTATGAGTTTGGCATACCATCCTCAATCCAATAGTCAATCAGAGGCCGTAAATAAGATTCTCGAAATGTATTTTAGGTGTTTCACTTTTCAGAATCCAAAGGGCTGGTATAGAATTTATCCAAAGGGCTAAATTCTGGTACAATACCTCGTTTCATGGCAGTTTGGGCATGACTCCCTTAATGGCTGTGTATGGTCACTATGCTCCTACTCTCAACAGATCTGTAACGGATAGTAAGGACCCTCCAGAAGTACAAAAGGATCTTTTATTGACTCATTTGAGAGATAATCTTAACAGGTCCCAACAACAAATGAAACACTACGCAGACAAAAAGAAAAGGGATGTGTAGTTTAAGGTGGGAGGTGAGGTATTGGTAAAATTACAGCCTTACAGACAACACTCTGTGAGCCTGCAAAAGAACCACAAACTGTCAATGCGATATTTTGGCCCCTTTTAAGGTAGTAGCCAATGTGGGCGTTGTTGTTTACAAACTGCAGCTACCGGACAAAAAACCAAGATACGTTCCATGTTTCATGTTTCACAGTTAAAGGCTTTCTCTGGGACTGCCACAGAACCGTATCTACCATTGTCATTGACCACAACCGCTATGGGTCTGGTTTTGATGCTTACTGCCATCCTACGCATCAGAACTGTGATCACTAATGGTAAGAGGGTGAACCATGGCTTGATTCAATGCTCAGAATCCGAAGCAACGTGGGAAGAGTTGGAGGGTTTAAAAGACCATTATCCTTTTCTATCCTTGAGGATAAGGTTCCTTTTAATGGGGAAGGTGATGTAACAGATTCAGGTTATGCACCGCTTCTAGTAGTAGAGCAAGAACAATACACAAATAAAATAAAAAGCAATTAGGCCAAACTTGATTTCTGTAACTCGATAATTTCTCTTGGATATTATCCTGCTCGAATTATAGAACTACAGAAATGGTAGAGCTTTCATGATCTAGAAAGAAAAGAAAAAAAATTGGACCTAACATAAAAAAGGCAAACAACTATAACCATCATTAAGCTGATCTATTAGAATACTCCTTAACCAATGCTGCAAAAAGTGAATGCCTTTCAAGCAAATGTGATGGCTTGTCATATTCCTTTGCAAATCCTGCCAAAAATATCAAATACCCCACAATTCATTATTCAACCAATCTAACTATATATTTATTTCATACAATAATTGCATTATTAAAAGACAGAAACACTTGGGATTAAAGGTGTGTTCGGTATTTAATATTAATGTTGCATGACATATATCATTAGTGTCTTTGTTGTGTCCGGTTTGAACGTAAATGTGTTTATGATCCAGTTTGTTGTGAAAACATGTAGATATATAACATAAACATACCTGCATCTATGACCAAAACCCTGTCACAGTCCATAACTGTTGGTATTCTGTGAGCAATGCTAATAATCGTACGATCTGCAAAATCCTCTCTGATGATCTTTTGTATTACAGCATCAGTTTGCGAATCAACTGATGCTGTTGCTTCATCCATGAATAGTATTTTGCTGCGTTTTAGCATGATCCTTCCCAGGCATAGTAGTTGCCTTTGCCCCACACTCCAATTGTCTCCGCCATCAACAACTAACAAAATAGTATAATAAACACATTTCAGCTCATACTTTCTTATCACATTCGATTAAACTATTAAAAAAGAAGTCTTTGAAGGTTCAGCATTCGATCCTTGCTTCTACTGACAAATTAACCAATAACATTTGCCTATAAAAAACAATGAAAATATGATATTTAGGAGAAGAGTTTATTTGATCACCTAAAGCCTCAAGTTTCTCAGGCTTTGCAGCCACCACTTCTTTCAATTGGCACCGCTCAAGACTCTGCCGCAAAAAATATAAACATCAATATATTAGCTGAATTTCATTCATGCATGTAATATATTCTTCTACACTCTTCTTCTCCCTTTTACAATGCACATACAATGGTAGTGACTGCAAGTAAATCCCAGTTATACAATTTTAATTAGTGATTTACAATATTTTTTATTTATTTGTCGATCTTTAAATTCAGACCTTCTGATTTCAGTCAAACGGTCTTCAATATATTTACCACAAGACTACAGGATCACTAATTTTAGGAAATACAGGTTCTAGTATAGTACCTATTGACAATCAATTAAAAACTTAGACCATATTAAAATAATTTCAGCAAGGGCATTGTTATTATAGGGATGCTTGAAAGAGCTTATCTTGTGATATAAATACTTATGTAAGTATTTTAAAGAGCTTATGAAAATAGTTTATGATATATCCATAAACTATTTTTCGTTTATTATCATAAGCTCTCAAGGATAGTTTAAAGAGGACTTATGCGGATTCTAAACTAGCCCACATTGAAATTGGCACCATGGAAAATAGATAATAAGACCTTGAGAGGAGCACACTCCAAGGTCCCAAGCCAACACCACCAGACCTACCCAAATGGGTTTATGCAGGTTCTGCCCTTATTTCATCTTCAATCATAAAAGCAGCTTATGTCTAAGAAGCACTTATTGAATAAGTTATTTATCCAAACACCCCCTATAGGCTATATGCTCATGTAAGAATTTCATAACATAAAAATAAGGAAAATGTTAACTTGTGCCCTTAAGGCACAAGTTAAGAAGCTAAATATAGAATTATTTTCTTGAAAATTGTGTATTCAACATTACAAAAGTTTAGATATTTATATTTTCAATACAAAATTTATTTCTTATTTCTTTTTATAGTTCCTTAACTTGTGCCCTTAGGACACAAGTTAACATGACCCTAAAAATAAAACAAACAAGCAAATATGCAGTGTATTATATACCTTCCAAATTTCTTCTTCGGAATACAATCCAAGAGGATCAATGTTGGTTCTTACTGTTCCTTGAAAGAGGACAGGCTCTTGTGGAATAATTCCAAAACGTGACCTCAAATCATGAAGGCCAACATTGGAAATGTTAATACCATCAATGATTATTTTTCCAGCTGAAGGCTCAATCAACCTAAATAACACTTGAATCAGTGTTGATTTTCCACTTCCTGTACGGCCAACAACGCCAACTTTTTCTCCACCTTCAATTGTTAGAGAGACTCCCTTAAGAACTAGAGGAGTGTTTGGCCTATACCTAACCTGCTCACACCATTTTACAACCGAATATGTTAAATATGTACAAGTTAAAGAATGCATGTCACTACTGTTTCAAAAAAAAAATTATGCATGTTACTATGAGAAATTCTTGATTAGTACCATTGCGTAGAAAACTACTACCGTTTACTTTTGGTGTTTCCTGTTTCTATCTCTACATCATATTTTACTTTTCAAAATTTCATGCTTCACAATATGCTCAATTCTGAACTAAACATATTGTCCAAAAGAGTATGCAAAACATTTAAAACCTAAGTAACCAACACATGCTTCTTTTCCAAATGGTATACACTAATTTTGGTTTATTTATGCAGGTCTCAGTTCTCTCCACGTATTAAATTGACTAATCTTGCAAATAGTATATACCTGTAAATTATGTAACTCTATAGTTCCATGACTAGGCCAATTCTGAGGAGGAGACTTATCAGCAATTTTCCATGGAGCTTCTGATGGAAGGTTAGTAAACTGCTTTATCCTCTCAACTGAAACCATTTTGTTCTCAACATTGCAAGTCATAGATATGGTAATCGACAAGAGACCACTCAGAGACAGTCCATATGATAGAGACAAACCAACATATTCTGCAAAACCAAAATTATATCCAAGGGGAACAATTCTTTGTTAGCAAGAAATCATTCATATTTATCTAAATATTGTAAGTATAATGATATCAAGTAAATAAATGAAGGGTTATGCATTACAAAATTCATTATTTACGGCATGTTTGAATTGAATTGTTTGAGCTTATCTACTAGCATGAGTACTTGTGAGACTATTTTTGAGTGCTTATGGAAACAACTTATGACATATATGTAAGCTGTTTTCAGCTTATTTCTGTAGCTTCTAAAAGATTGCATACGAAAATAATTTCTAGCTTATATGAAAATAGTTTGACTTTATAATTGAAATCGCTTATGCATAGCACTTGTATAGTAAGCATTTATGTTAGAAGCGCTTAATAGATCTGTTTATCCAAACAGAAGCTTAGTTTTTGTTTAAAATGTGTAAAATGGGGTTTTAAAAAAGTAGGTGATTGCGATCTTAAGCACAGCATTGAGATTTATAATGTCTCTGTGACCACTGTGATTCTCAACAAAAGGACCATGACCACAACGTTACTGTGACCGAGTTTTAAAACCTAGGTATTGACCATGATAATGTGGTTAGATGAATAGATGATGAAAGGGATTGTACCTGGCTTAACAATAGCACTTGGCAAAAAGATCATAAAAAGGGTGGAAATGCAAAGGAAAACAACTCCCATATAGTCCAAACGAAAACCAAGCCATTCATTTGCACCATTGTTATGAAAGTCCATTCTTAGACTTGCATTCACCCTGTCAATATTTTCTTGAGAAAATGCATTCTGCTTTCTTAAGCTACGGATTGTCATAACACCAGAAATGGTCTCTGAAAAGTGATGAATCACTGGAGCTTTTGTGATTGAATCAAGTCGAGTTAGTTCCCTAGAAGTTGCAAGATAAAATTTCTGCAAACCAGAACAATGAATGTCAAAATGCACCATATATAGTCTAATCGGGAGAGCTTATGAAACTAGCTTATGACATGTCTATAATCTGTTTTCAGCTTTTTTTTATAAGCTCTTAGTGATAGCTTATGAAAAAAAGCTTTTTATAAGCTCGTTATGTTGCTGCAAATTTTAATAGGAGTAAGTATATCATACCCTATACCAGTTGTTGAGCCAAAACAGTGGAATTAAGAGGAAGACAGTCTCCCAAGAATTCTGGCATGTGACAATGAGGATACTGAATAATGATAAATATGTTAACATTACAAAGTTTACCAACATTGGAATTGATATATCAACCCAAAGTATATCGGTAGATACCTGAGCAATTCATAATAAAAGTAGAGTTAGAAAGTCCGAACAATTTTGATGGTCAATGCAGTTCAAAAACATGGTTTATTCTGTCTGGTAGATAATTAATGAATGTAAAGGTGTTGCAACTGATTAATCATCAACAGAACACAATTAACCACAATTTTCATGTGCTTATCGGAACACAAATTGTGGTTAATAAATATCATGTATATTTGAAAACCTAAAATTCGCGAATATTTAAATATAATTTGGATGAATATAATTTATACATCTGAAAATCATGCTCAATGAGGTTCAAAATAATGGTCAATTACGTTCAGTAGACAGTTAATAAATTGCGAAGCATTTCTATACTCATTAACCACTACAGAACTTTATTAACCACATAATTGAACTGCATTAACCATCCAAATTCTTGTCAATTTTGTTTAAAAATATAATTTCTCATTCAAATATTGGGCAAGTTTAGGTTATGTTGTTTACTATAGCTTAAACCAAACATCAAAAGGGATGTTACGTGAAACTCACACGACTCAAAATTCTGCCAGAAGGAGTAGTATCAAAGAATGACATTGGTGCATGAAGGATACTTTGAAGCAATCCAATGAAGAAACTTTGAGATGTCTTTAAACCCCAATAAGTAAACAAGAGAGCTCTCACCATAACAACTACGCATGCAACAACAGCTATAACGGCATAGACAGTAATGAAAGTGAAAGAAGAAATGACAGAATCATCTGCAGTAGCAATTGCTAGCCAATAATCACCAGCCAAAAATGACAGCGTCCAAGCCACTGACATTGCTACCATGAGTACTATTCCCCACCATCCAAATGCTTCTGTGAAATAATGTTTGTATACTTTAAGGTTTACACGTCCAGTTTCTCTTTCCTCATCTTCAATGAGCTTTGCTGCAGTTTTATCAGACTTAGATTGATCTTGAGAAGACTGCTTTTCTAGCGTGCTTTCTTTTTCTTTTGAAGCGATGCGCGCTAGTTTTGGAGACTGAGCAGAATCATCACTAGTTTTGTCACTTGTTTCTGCAATTTCCATTGAGGATTCATGAGCTGCCACAAGTGCACCAAAATCTAGGCCTGCTTTGAGAAGTTCATCATACTTTCCACTTTGTACTACTCTCCCTTCACGCATCACCTTTAAAGTTGGTATCAAAATAAGCCAAATTTATTAGATTTTGGATATGAAATTTTTTCCAAATCCAAGAAAATAAATGTTATAATAACAGATATATAATATAAGCATGTGGATTTGGCTACTCTGAAGTAAGTATTTCACTTTAGTTGATGAGAAATCCAATCGTTGATATTCCAACACATCTATGATTTGTTATCCATGTACACAAAATACTAATAGTTGATTTTCTCATCAACAGTTGAGACCTAAGTTTGCTTAGTTTAGAGGAGCAAAATCCAATAGAGATAGGAATAAAATATGTGTGTGTGCGTAAATAATGCAATTTATTTTTCCCCATTTTTGGTGAAATCATAACAGAATACTATTAGAATATGTAAATTAGAATATAAAAATATCTTTTACATATTCTAATAAATACATAAATCATACCATTATAGAGTCAACATTATGCAAGAAATCAACTTGATGGGTTACAAGTAAAACAGTCTTATCTTTGAGAGCTCCCATGATACATTCCTGTAACAAGAAGATAGAAAAAAAATCAGGAATTCATCATTTATGATATATTATATTGTTATAATGTATTTTGGTTGATATAATATATTATTTCTAATTATTATGTACTCAATAATGTATCTAATCTTAAAAATATTACTTCACTAAAAACTAAATATGGAGCTATTTAACACTGCTTGTAACTTATAAGTTGTAACTTTTTGCTTACCTTAAAAATAAATGATCCTGTTTCTGCATCAACAGCACTGAATACATCATCAAGGAGATAGATGTCAGTGTCATGATATACAGCTCTAGCAAGCTGTACACGTTGTTTCTGGCCACCGCTGAGGTTAATACCGCGCTCTCCAATCTCAGTTTCATCACCATCATCCATCATTTCAAGATCCTTTTCAAGGCAGCACACTCTTAAAGTTTCCCTGTACTTTTCCATGTTCATTGGTAAGCCAAACAATATGTTTTCTTTGATGGTTGCATTCTGAATCCATGATGTTTGTGCTACATACGCCGTCGTCCCACAAACTCTGACCTGTAAGATTTTACAAGTAATGATGATAATTGTTAAAGATAAAAGTAAATTTTCACAGTACATTCACAAATCAATAAAATGTTTTTGAATACATTTGAAAGTATAGTCACAAATTCTTGTAACGAAAAAATTGCACCGACTGAAACAATCTCACAAATGTTTATGTCAATAGATAAGCTCAAATAAGCCATTACAAACAGGCCCTACAGTTGATAAGCACGGTCAATTCTTTCCCATGTGTCTTACATGATGATGAACAGAACAACCTTGAGAATGCAATGAATTTAGATATCATATGATATCCATGAAATACAAGCATCTTCAACTTTCTTACATAGATATGTTTGTCCTTTCTTACAATTTATAGAGAAGATCAACTGTAACCATCTACTTTCTCGTTCTTTTTTGTTAAAGAGGATAGGATGTAAAAGGGTTTGCTGGAGATGGTTTGGTAAACTGTAGTATTAAAATTCTGTTGTGTCATATTTGTTGATGAGAAATGAAATTTAGTAATATCTGAAGATTGCTATTCCATAACGGATCGTTACTAATGACATTTTATAGAAGATTATGTTTTGTTTAAGAACTTAAGGTAAATGCATTATGGTAGTTCAAACTTTTTTGATTGGAAACTCTGTATGCAGTGTTACTCATTCTACAAAGATGCTGCATGATCCAATTGCTACCTCTAATAACTATAATTTTAATCGTGCAATGGCTAGTTATCCAGATATCTTGTATGTGCTTTGCATTCAAACTTATTTATCAACCATGACAGCATGGTTATAACGATCCACATGAACGTTTGTAGTACCATGTGGCTGTTAGAGGTATCTAATAGTAATAATCATATCTACTTTGCATGGTTTTTTGGTCAAGAAAGAATGGGGAGAACACTTGTTTGCTGTTTTAGTACTTTAGTTTTCCTAAGTTTTTTTATTCATTTAACGGTTGCAGACTTGAACATACTAAATTGGAAGACAAACAAGGGGGGTGAAGATAAGCTTGAAGAATTATTGTGAAAGGAGAATGAATGTTGAGCTGCATAATATTATTAGACTTTCAAGTTGGGCTCTGAAGAAGAATGCACTGAATACATTGCAAAATATGTCAAAGATGCTTGTATTTTTGAGATTGACGATACTCAAGGTTGCAAAAAAATAAATAAACTGCATGAGTCCAAAGAGAGCATAGCATACCTTTCCTGAGATCTTGAACATTTCGCCCAACACAGAAGCCAATAATGAAGATTTGCCTGATCCAACAGTTCCTACAATAGCAGCATGATCCCCTTTCTTAATTACCAACTCTTCAACTGTCAACGCCTCATTCTCATCCTTATCATCCCATGAAAATTTCCCATCTTTTATCTCCACAGCTACATCCCCATCACAATTCTCCTCTCGTTGCACTGTGTTCTCATCCATTTCCTTACTCACCATGAACTCATCCAACCTCCCTAAAGATATTGTTGCTTGAGAAATCATGATAAGAGCTTGCGGGAAAGTCCTCACAGGATCTTGAAGAATCTTGATAATCGAAGTTATTGTAAAAACAGTGCCAGCATTCAAAGGAATTCCAATAAAAGTTGAAGTTCCGAAGGTAAGAACAGTTACAACTAATGGAGCAGTACCCAAAACTCCCATGTTAACCGCAAAATAGTACAAGAATTTCGCAATCCATCCATGCTCGGTGTCACGAAACTGTTGAATTTTGTTACCGAAGTACTCTTCCCACGCTTGAAACTTAATCACACGCATGTTGTTAAGCAACTCGTTTGTCGCCTTCATCCTCGAATCGCGGCTCGTCATTATCTTAAACTGGAAACTATTACTACTCTTCGTACGATAGAGTGTGAAGAGAAGCATTATGCTAGTTCCAAGCACTGCTGCAAGTACTGATAGACCAACATAGCTATACATAAGAGCCAATGCAGCACCAACTTGTAATGGCATCAACCATATAGGATGGAACTGCATCATCAAATCTGAGAGCTGTTGAGCATCAACAGCCATGTGATTAACAATTTGGCCAGTTCCATGAGTTTGTCTTGAAGAACTTGACAACCTTAAACCCTTTTTGTAAACTGAAGTGATTATGCTCGAACGGATAAGCATACCGAGTTTTTGAGAGTGGAAGTTGAATTGATGAACACTAAGTACCTCAACTGATTTTGCTGCAAAAAGGATACATATCAAAGCAATACCTTCACTAGTCGTACTATCTTTCCTTGATGTGAAATCAACAAAACTTTGAATCAACAATGGACCAACATACATAACACAAAGCCTAACGATTGCAAGGAAGCCCGTGAAAACTATGTGTTTCCAAAAACACCTAAAAAGGGTAACTCCAACTGGATGCTTACTGTTTTCCTCTGGTTTTGGCCAATTGGTTTGAAAAAGTTCTGACATTTTTTCTGCTCTAAAATCAAGAGGAAGTGAAGGTACATCTTCTAGTTTAAGGGGTGTTTTGTAACCTTTATTGAGTAAAGGATTCATCCAAAACCACCCTGTTTTGGACAAAAATGAAGAACAGGCATAAGGACTCAAATTTCTATCGGTCGAAAATGACCGATATGTTGCTACTACTACATCAGATATTCTTATCACATGAATCCCTGATGACCCTTTTATAGATATCACGAAAAAGAAAATAGATAATGGAAGATTAACCAAAGAGAATATGTCATCTATTCTCAAACTAAGCTCCAACTTTTCTTCACGGACGGTTATCAATCGAACAATAGCCGAAGCAGCAAACAAAGTAGCAATTACAAAGTTTACTATCCAATAGATTCTTAGTGATAAAGGGTGTTTGGAAGATTTGAACTTTTTCTCATGTATCATTAGAATCACTATGACTATGTTGGTTATTGCTTGAAACAACCGAAAAAGTGCTTCTATTTGTTTCCATGAAGAAAGGTTATTGGTTTGAGTGAAAGCCAAGATTCCTAGAACAGTGTAAGTTATAGCCAAAAGGGTAGTTACCAAAAAGGCTAGTTTGAACCAAAAGGTGATTCTATAGTCAGAATCTTTCTCCTGCAGAAGTGGTTTTGTGATTGAGGAGCTAGTGTTTGCTCTTGAATTGAATCTTGAATAGAGTTTGTGAGCTGCAAAAGCTAAGAGAAAGAGCAAAAACAAGGAATCAAGAGCAGAAAGAAGAAGTCTCTGAGGACATGGAGATAGCAAAATGAACCTTAACCATTGAATTATGAGTTCTGGTGTAGAGGAAGATGAATCTACAGGTAAAAGGGTGCATGAAGGAGAAGTTAGCCATGAAGAAGAAGACATTGTTAAAAGATTATGTGATGAAAACTGATAAGGTTTCATATTATGTCTTTATATAATGTTACATACTAGAAAATATGTAACAAGTTTGATATATGATTATGATGCATGAAGAGAATATAAAATAGAATTTGATACTCTAAATGATTGAAGAAAAGAAAGAAGAAGCGTAGTGTAGAGGGAAAAAGGGGTGTGAAATGGAATGAATGAAGTTCAATGAGAACACGGAAAGGGTATAGAAGAAATGTGAACATGTGAATGTGTTAATGGTGGAGGCCAGAGTGTTGTTTCTGTTGGATTTTGTATGGTAATAAAATAAGCACCATGCGAACCACGCATTTAGTATAATAAAAAGATCTTCAAATAAAATATAGGAGATATCATGTAACTGTACTTAGAAATCCAAAAAATATCAATTGATTTCGAATGTGAAGGGAATAAAAAAGAAAAAATCTCATTTTTAATAGGGATTTCTCTTTTCTTTTTTATTTTAAGGTAAAGGTTCAGACGAAGAAAGAAAAAAGAATTTTTCATTGCATCAGAAAGTAATTTTTTTATTTGGTATGGATAAAAGATCTTCCGGTGGTGTCTATATAGAGAGCTTCTATGGTGCAGTCAGGAAATTGACTTTTTTGTAAAAGTTAATTTTGATCTTAATGTTTGATTCATTTTTAAATTGTTGATTATTGAATAATGATTAATGATCAATAGTAATTCATCTAATAATGCTTGCAACATCTTGGACTTACAGGTACTATTTTATTGTTTGAATCTTTAACATGCAAACAGAGTTGATGATATTATGTGATAGTCTTAAGTGTTACACTTTGTGGGGCGTTACGCTTATAACAAGGTAGGATAAAATTAGATTAAGTGTAGTCTTATTAATTTGATGAATTGATGATACTATGAGGACTGAACTTTTGATGTCATTGTACAAGCAGTGGGGTGCTACTCATTACATTTTTGATGTTATAGTGTTAACTTTACTAAAAAAGTCATTTTCATTACTTCACCATAGAATTTTCCCTATATACAATTAGTATCAAATATGATATCATCTCCAATGATGAGATTTTAACCATTTAAAACTTAGTATTTAATAAATGCCTATGTTCGATTAGTATCAAATCTGATATCATCTCCAATGATGAGATTTTAATTTAACCATTTAAAATTTAGTATTTAATAGATATCTATGTACAATTAGTATCAAATCTGATATCATCTCCAGTCATGAGATTTTAACCATTTAAAACTTAGTATTTAATAGATACCTCGTTGGAAAGAAATTTTTTAAAGTTTTAGATCATCCACATTGGTCAGGTCTTAACCATTCAAGATAGACAAACTCAGCTTCAACTTCAACATGATCTTGTGGAGCATATTTGGCAACGTTTTGGACATGATAATCAACCAAATTAGTTTATGAGCAAATTAGTTATTAATTTAATTATGTAATTTTAGATTTTAGAAAATTAGTTATTGTTTTAATTATGTAATTTTATCATCATTTTAAGTAATTTGTAATTCTTAATATTTGACAATATTATTATTAATTATTTTTCAAACTTTAATTATTTTTCAATTTTTTAATAAACTACGGTTGATATAAATTTTGTAACTTTACATTTTAATCAGTTTAATATTATAAAATAGATAATAGTGTTTTAAATAAATAGTTATTGGTGGGACCCTTTTAGAACTTTTGTTAGAGGGTCTCCATTGAAGTGGTTGAGTACCTATTAGGTACTATTATTAAAAAAAAAAAAAAATGATGTGTCCATGTGAAACTCATTTAAGACCTCACAATTGAGTGTTTTCAATGTGGATGCTCTTATAGAACTTAGAGTCTCACTTAAATATCTTATTTTTAAGTAGACTCCGTAATACTCCCTCCGG
>Ga0315915_1003102_pt1 | contig 21170 bp, 6 predicted proteins | sample MpolbnodulesMG_FD_207738 | JGI IMG/M metagenome (GOLD analysis project Ga0315915, IMG submission 207738) | Medicago polymorpha root nodule microbial communities from Los Angeles, California, United States - branched nodules | ecosystem: Host-associated > Plants > Roots > Nodule | place: USA... | reverse complement strand
ACAAATTATAACATTAGGGTTTCAAATTTATATATTTGGGGAAGAAAGACCCGTTAAAGAGAAAGAGCCGTTGGGAATTTTCTGAAAATCAATCAATTTGGTCCTTGGCAATTTTCTGAAAATCCATAATTTGGTCCTTGGAAATTTTCTGTAAATCAATCAATTTGGTCCCAGCTTACGTGGCATCTGACGTGTTAAGCCTTGTAAGAGGTTAACGTTACACGTCACCTCCGTTAACAGACCAACTTAATGGAGGGACCATTTTGATGGACGTCTGTAAAATTCAGGGACTAAATAGCTATTTTGCAAAATTCAGGGACGAATTTGGCCGATGCGTTAAAATTCAAGGACGAAATTGAGGTATTTGTCGACGAAAATTGCTTTATTGACTTTCAAAAGTTCCTAATAACACATAGAAATGTCTAAAATACCCTTAGCTGTAGTTAACTACCGCTAACTTATAACTAGAAAATCGACGGTAATTAACTACCACTAAATTTTTTGGTCATTTCCATGTGTTATCAGTAACTTTTGGAGGTCATAAAAGCAACCTTCCGGTAGGAATCAAAGAGAGAGAAAAATAATACTTACATATAGCTTATGTTAGCGTAAGAATCGGGAGGTGAGAAGCTTTAGAGATTTAATTACATTTCATACACCAACAATAATTACAAAACAATATAACCATCGAGTAAAAAATTGTACCCAAAAATAAACCACTTAAAATAATTACACTTTTAACCTCCTGAGTTTTCCAAAGTTGTGATTTTAGCCCCTTAAAAAATCAACTTTTTCTCCCCTAAGTTTACTTTCTATTGCAATTTTGGCCCCCCATGCCAATTTTGACTCAGTCAACGCTGACGTGTGGAAATATTTAATTATTTTTTAATTAAAAAAATAAAAATATTTTTTTTTCATAATTTTTGTAATAAAAAAACAAAAAAATTGTAATTAATTTTTTTTATTTGTAATAAAAAACAAAAAAAATTATTTTAAAAAATTAAATTTTTTATTTTTGTAATTAAAAAACAATTTTTTTTAATTACAAAAATATTTTTTAAATTAAAAAAAAAAATAAAATTACACACGTGACGCCCACGTGTCCATTGACTAAGTGAAAGTTGGCGTGGGGGGCCAAAATTGCAACAGAAAGTAAATTTAGGGGGCCTAGAAAGAGTTATTTTTTTTAGGAAGCCTAAATCACAACTTTAGTAAACTTAGGGGGCCAAAAGTGTAATTAAGCCAAAATAATATAACCATTACCATTATATTTGTTGACTCCGCGAATTGTTTTATCTATGCCTTCTTAACCTCAACATTTTCATCTCATGCAAAACTTTTAAAAGTTTGAAATAGGATTTATGGGAATCTCACATTTACACATTTGGAAATGCTGATAGTTGTTCTATCAAGATCTGATAATTAAACAAAATGAAAATTTTTATTTTATAATTTAAAATATCAAGTTTGAGTTTAGTCTCTGTGAATTCGATTGAACGAAAATCGATGTTCTTAATGAGATGAATTAATTTCAACAAGAGGAGATCAATCCTAAAAGTTTATTTTGCATACTATTCTGCAATGAAAAGGTAAACCTACTCTTTTGAGGGGGTATGCATACTCTGTTGATGTAGTAGTGAATTTCAAAAGTTTCATGCGAACAAATGTTCTTAAGGCAATTGTTAAGAATTTTAAAAAGAAAACAATTGCTATTTTTTTTTTTGTTGAAGACATAATAATTGCTAAATTTTTACTTTGAGCTTCTTGGCAGGTGTCCTAATAAGGGTTAATAACACTTGTTAGATTTCTCATTTCACAAACTACCCGTAAAATGTACAGTGGCGGAGCCAGAAAAAATAGTTTGGATGGGCCACTAAAAATTTGACTAAAAAGCTTGGGTAATTTTAAAATATAAATTACATAGTTTACTTCTGCTATAAATTATGAATCTTTTTTTTTATTTTTTATAATACAACTGTTTTTGAGTTGACAAGACAATATATATAAAGGATATTTGAAACCCAAAAAAATTATAAGGTCTATAAATCTCCGCTACCAAACCAAGTATAAGCATGACAAAAATCACGTATGTCATTTTTAGAATCGCCGAAAACCCAAACCGTTGAAAAATTATTAAAAACTCGTAAAATAGACCTGTGATTTTTAATTTTTTTTAAATTTTCTAGGTGGGCCATTACACCAATCAGTGGGAATTTAGATATGTCGAACACTAAAACCGCAACAAAATTGTTTAAAATCTCGTAAAATAGACATACAATCGTTAACTATTTTATTTTTCCGAGTGGGCCGTGGTTCACCCTAGCCCATGAAGGGCTCTGCCTCTGAAAATGAGTATTTGCAAATCTGTTGGTCTATTCAGAAGTTTATTTAATCCCAACCCCAATCTCTACAACATCAACATCTATCCAGAAACGAACACAATCATCTTCCGTTCCATGAAGAAACACAATCTTTGTCCTTTGCACTGCTACATTCCTTCTGCTATACATTACCTCATTTCCATCACTTCCATTTGTACATGTTATGTTTAACTTGAACTTCGATCTTAAGATTTTCTCTATTTACTGTCGCAAGTTTGATCCCATATCACATTTTGCATGTAATCAATATGAGCTCTCTTAGAGTGTTAGGGCCGACCCAATGTATTAAGAGGCATGAGACAAAAAATTTAATGAGACCTTCTAAAATCATTCTTTTTATCAAGATACTTGTAAAAAAATCACTGATATAAATAATTTTGTGGAGTTTAAAACTTGAACCCACGTCCAAGGGTATCTAAGACCCATTCAATTACTAAAATAAAATTTTGGAGGCCTATTTTTATCAAAAAAATTTAGGTCTAAAACCATTGTTTGAGTTGCTTTGCTCTTGAGCCGGTATTGTAGAGTGTTGTCCACATTCATTCGAGGTGAGAATTGTCACTTAGAACTCCTTGGTAATTTTTTTTACTAGGTAAGGCTTGTAAGTCGTATATACTTAAAAGTAATAATAGTGTTTCAACAATAGGTTAGATATGCTTAATGGTTTAGATAATTTGTATTGAGCCTAATAGTGATTTTTGTAAAAAGAAAATTTACACACAGACATATCTAAAACATAAAAAATAATTTGTATTGAGCTTTTATTGGGGAAAAAACTTTGTTATTTTATGGAAGAAAAAAAATGCAAAAAGTTTGTTGACTGATTTAAACACCAAAAGAAAAAAACATGAAAGATTACAACCATTCACTCTTAGAACCATCCAAGTTTGGCCACTAAAGCTTTCTAACTAGTCTTTCTGTGAAGTAATGTAAAATTTGAATTACACGAGATGAGACGATGAGACAAGTTTCTCATCATCAAAATTTTAAAAGATCCACAATTTCTCCTGCTGCTAGCTTGTAACTTTCCTCCACTGAAATTGCATTTTGGCTTTCATGTGTAGCTCGTTTCACCTGCAACATTAACACAAATCAATTGAGTTATTTGCATCCACATTGCGGATGATGAAATTAAGATGCATGTATACTCACGGTTTAATGCTGTATATGTTGAGTTTTTCATTTTTTTTGGCTAATATATTGATGTAAATGTTCCACTATACTATATGCTATATAGTCAATATTTGTTGCAATGGAGTTTGCTTTATCTAAAAAAAAAAAGGTTGGCTCTTATGCTAGTAGTCAAAGGACAAACTTTAGGTTTGTTTACGGGTTTGAGCCTACGTTAGTATCCTCCGAAAAAAGGACTAGGGAAGAAAAAATATGTCATTCATTCAACCTAAACAAAAACCGCCTATCTTCGTATGACATATCGGCGACACAAACCACATGAGTTTCATCCATGAACATTTGGTGCCACTACGAGGCAGCAAAAAACTTTTCCCAACTAGACACCTTTCTTAAATAAAGATCCATGATCGAAAGCAATCCCATGATCATTGACATCAAAGTTTCTCGTTGATTTCCGTCAACATTGAGACCAAAGAAGAAAACCTAAATCGTTCATTCAAACTTAAACACCTAAAGACACGAATTTTGAGCACATTATATCGCTGACACAAATCACAAAAGTTCTACTACATCTACCTCTTTTTTGTCAAAAGAAATGAGTGTGTCTCAAAGTGAAATCGTAAAAATAGAGTTTTAATCATATCTTCTAAAGAAACTTTAACCAAATTTATCAATCTATATGCTATGTTACGGATTTAAATTTTGAATAATGGTAAGAACACCTTCTCCAACACACACATTCTTACATACTCTCTTCTATTGGATGAAATTCACATGAATTCCTCCAAATTATATAGGTCTCGTCACCGAAGTTTACTTCACAAGTACTAGTATAATATAAGAAAACAAAATGCATGATAAAATGGGAATGAAATTGAAGCTTACATGGGCTTGGATCATGCAGCTGTTTCCATTATCATTGCTTAAGATGTTGGCATGTATGACATCAATCTTATGTTTCTCCATCACATAAAATATTCTTGTCAACAAGCTTGGCTTCTTAGTTGTGTATATGCAAAATTGTGCTTCATCTCCACAAATGTTAAAGGTAACATTTTGAGAAAACCACATTTGTTGAAAAGCTAGTGCATTTGAAGTTACCATCTGCGAGTTCAAACTAAAAGATCGCTGATCAGCAGTGAATGCTTCACTAAATGATTTAAGCATTTCTTTTTTCTGCTTTTCCAGCTTTTCTAGAGTTTGTTTTAGATATTTTATGCGCTTCACTGCTTCAACCACAATGGTTACAGAATCTACCTGCCAATGAAATTAAAAACAAAGCATCTTAGTAATAAAATCAATGTTACACCTAGGTGTTGTATTAATCAGTTGGTTCTTTGTGGAAAGAGACCTTGATAATTTAAAATTCAGCCCGGAGGTAGTCAAAATTATTTTGACCATTGAGAAAAATCCAAGTCCATAATTGAATTTGGATAAAGCAGAATTTCTCCATCAAAATTGAATCGATTCATGGAGGTTCATATAGGTTCTAATATCTTTGACGTATATGTTGAATGACGTGCACATTTTTCTTGGATGACAATATGACATAAGTAGACGGATAAAATTGATTAGAAATAAATTAAATTGTCCTGCCATAGTACAAAGAATAAAAAATATTTGTTCTCTTCGAATATTGAAAAATTATTTTGAGCATAATTGAAAATTTGTTACTTAGAAAATCTAAAAAAAAATAAAAATTTGGAAGGATAAAATTAGACCAGACCAAGGACTTGGTGCTAGCGGTGTTCGCGGTTCGGTATTATTCAGTTTTGAGGTTAAAAGTCATCCAAACCGAAAGATAAATAAGTATGCGGTTTGGTTTGGTTCGGTTGACTTTTAAAATAAAATCCGAACCAAACCAAACCAATGCGATTTGGATTGGATTGGTTGGTGCGGTTTTTTTAGACAATAAATTTTTTTTGTTTCCAACATTAAAATCAAATTAAAAAGCTAAAACATAACATATTTTCAGCAATGTTTTAAATTCCATCCAACATTACAATTTTATTTTCATCAATCAAAGTTCCAAAGTACGTAGACCAAATTTAAACGCGGACACAAAGTAATCCTATTTTTTTAAGAAATACAAAAGACTAAATTTTTTATCATTCTCTAAGAGTTCAAGTAGGACATAAATACATTTTTGAAAGAAAAAGCAAAGAAAAAACTTAACAAGAAAAAAAATGTCTTTTTTTTTTATTTTTTTAAAGAAAAGTCATTTTATTAATATTTTCATTGAGTTTCTATGAGTATTGGTCCAAGTGATATATATTTAATTAGTGTTTTTCTTATATTGCGGTTTGATTTGGTTGGTAAAATCAAAACCGCAAACCAAACCAAATCTTGCGGTTGAGTAAAAAATTGATCCGAATAAATCCGAACGGAATGCGATTTTTTGCGATTTCGGTTTGAATTGGTTCGGTTTACGGTTTTCTATTGAATTGGTTCAGTTTTGAACACTTCTTGGTGCACATTTTATGAAAGGATTAATTAATATGCCCAAAATTTCATTGAAAAATGGTTAACGTTAAACTAATTGACCAATCTTAAAATTGAATGTAACAATTTACCTTGTAAGTAAGATGAGGAATCAAATCCTGAAGGCTATCTAACATGCTCTTCATTTTTTTCCTCCTTTCTCTCTCAGCAAGTGCATGTTTTTCATTACTAGAAATGCGACAATTTCTATCTTTCCCCTTATCATTTTTAACATTAAAATTCCCACTTTTACTCGCATCCCCTCCATGACATTGCTTCTTATTCACGAGGGTTTCTTCTTCCTTTTCTACATTTTGGCTCATTGATTCAATGTCTAATGGCTCTTTGTTCTCATTTGAATTATCACACATGAAAAACTCATCAATCCATTGATCATCATCTAAGGTCATGGCCATATTGTTTGTGTGTGTTAGAGAGAGAGAGCATGTATTTATATACATAAATGCTTAACGTCGCGAGAGGATACATCCCGAGTATTTCACGATTTATTTTCATCGGTTAGTCAAACCTTGACCCGCCCATGTTTTCCTTGAAATCTGGAATTGCAAGTTTTACCTTGTTTTGCAAACACAACCCGGACAATATAAATTAATGATGAGACCGTTGACGAAGCGCCCAAAATATAATCATAAGGTAAATGCCGTTACTTTGCATTCTAATAAATACATTTAAATTACTCATCCATATAATAAATAGGTCCCAATTCATAGTACTTATCTCACATTTTTGTGTTTAATGAAATTATTAATTTTTCATAGAATTAATTATTAAAAAAATTATAACTAAAAAATAAATTTTGAGTTTCTAGTCGGGTTACCACTTTGTCTATATAGCAAAAAAAAAGTATAATCAATTTTATTAGGTTTAATTAGATTTTTTGGTCCCATATATTTATTTTAAGCTTGATTTTGGTTTTTAAGAATTAAAAGTTTCATTTTCGTCTTCTAGGTATAAATGTTATATCATTTTCATCGATTTTGTCAAATTCTCAGTTAACACTCTAAGTAAGAATTTAGTAGAAGCATGGCAAAAACTAATTATAGGGAACAAAATAATAAAAGAAAAGAAAGACAGAGGAAGGAGAACACCATAAAAACCAAAGCAAATAACCCAGAACAATGAGGCCGTAAATACAAAAAGAAAATATTAAAAACTCAACCCATAACCACATAGGGAATGACTTAACATGGAGACAATGACTTCTAGCGTCCGCAGGGAGAGAGTGGTTGTGAACCCTATCACTAAAATGAGATGCAATCGTAGAAGTGTCATGGAGGAGACCTGATTACAGGTCATCTTACATTATTCTTAACATGTTTTTCAGTCATTTTCAGTAGATTTTAGTAGCAAAAAGGTGGAGTATTAGAACGATTGCCTACGATTTCGAAACTTTTGTAATGTTTTCTATATTTGAGTCTATAATTCTAGTTTTCCTGAAACATAGGAATTTTAAGGGGTTTTGAAGTAATTAACGAAGAAATCATGCAAATCGGAAAATCAAGAACATCTGAAGAATTGTCAAGACTTTGAAAAGACCAAGAGTGAAGATTCAAGAGGCCTCAAGAGACTTTACATAGGGAGGAATTATGTTCCCAAGTTTCGAGGCGAGTTATTTAAAGACGAAGAACTAAAAACGATGAAAATCGGAGAAATAGGGCCCAGAAAAGCACAGACATGCGCCTTGCGCACATGCCATGCGCCCTGGGCATAGAAAAACCTAGGCATGTGCCTTGGGCATGTGCAAAATTGCACTATATGCGTGTTGGGCATTTTAAATTCCGAGGGCGCATGCGTAATTTTATGCGTTTTTAGCCAAACCCAGTTAGAAACTCTCACTATAAATACTAGCCTTCCTCATTCAGAATTTCTTGTTCAGAACTATGGTAGTTCAAGAGGAATGCAACTTTAGAGCTTCGGGAGAGTTTCTATTTTGTCCTTGATTTTCTAGGGTATGTTTTTATCTTTAGTAATTTGTTTTTAGTTATCACGTGTAAATAAATCTTTTTAGGTTAGAGTTCTAAGATGAACCTCTGTTTATTTTGTTGGATATTTATTTAATATAATATCGTTTATTTTATTTATTTTTTGTTCGCTATTAAGTTTCTGATTTTGTCATTTATTTCAAAGGAGTGTAACCCTAGATTATGTACTTAGGTTGTGACATGGTCTAACATTGTTATTACTATCTTGCTTCTTATATCTTGATATTTATAACATTATACTAGTAACTATCTATCTAGGAAGTAAGTAGTTGGTAACTAGCGAAAGATACCGAAAGAGAGTTTACCCTAGTAATAAGTACTTAGGAGATGACATTATTAAGACTGAGTAGTAACTCTGCTGAACCTAGGATGTAACTGGTTAGTAATTAGGGAAACAATCGTCTCCGGCGAATAAATCTTTATCGAACCATTCTCTTGAAACCCTTAGTAAGGTAGACGAGATAGGGTTGCCCGTTTGTAGAACTACTAAGAGAGGAGAGAGAATGTGCTATGAGTGTCCTAAGATTCACAGATGGGTTGAACTAATGTAACTTTGGCCTTCATTGCTTTAGGAAAAACTAAAATGTCAATTTAAGTTTATATTTCAATTACCTTTTATGTAGTAAAGGAAATCGCACATGGAAAGAACATTGCTACACTTACATTCCCACCAGACCATTTTGTGACTCCATTTCGACTGGTTTAAGACCATCAGTAGTGTGATGGTTACCGCATTATCAAAGAAGCAGCATGAGGAGACTAACAACTTCCATCTGCCTGTTGGGGAGATGGCCGTCATACTAGATGATGTGACGTGTCTTCTACACATCTCCGTAAAAAGGAAGATGATGATGCATGACAAATAAACCTCTTATGAGTACGGTGTGGTGCTGATAGCGGATTTGTTGGGTGTTGATTAGGATTTGGAAATTGAGGAGAGCGGGAAACAATGATATGGTTTTATATGTATTCCCTTCCTAAAGCGATTATATGAGGGGACCTTTAGTCAGGCAATTGAGTTGAAGGAGACATATAACACGCAAGATTGGTGTGTGAGGGCTTTCTTGCTCTTTCTGTTCAGTTGTTTAAAAAATGGAACGAAAAAGCGTCCGGCAATATCTTCAAAATAAAGAAAAATTACTTGCTAAATTGGATGGTATTTAAAATAGTTCTAATTATGGCTATAGTTCTTTTCTAGATTCACTTAAAAAAGAGCTTCAAGAGCAACTCAACATGACTTTATACCAAAATAGTAGTGTCAATTTTTCCCATTTTATGACATTAAAACAAAAAGGTGGTTTTATATACATCTACATCTTTTCTTTTCTCTAAAATGCGAAATAATGAGGAGAATAGTATAATAGTTCATTGTCAAGGAGAATTTATTCTAATTATTCACTTCAAGAATTATTCTAAAAATTGATTATAATAACCAGTTTCGAATTCTAACACATTTTAATGAATTATCGAGTTAAAATTTATTTTTAGAATTCTAGTATAATCAAAAATACATTTTAAAAAACAATAATTTTTAATGACAGCCACAACCATAGGTTGAGGACATTAATTGATGTTTACAATGATCTTTTAGGAGTTATTTACGATTTTGTCCGTAAGTAAATATCAAAAATATTTAGTAAGTATGAGATTTACTTATTGATTTGGGGCTTATAGTGACAATTTTTGTCGGTCATTACAAATCAAATTTCTTGTATTGTATGTAAATGTTTTTGAAAAAAGAAAAAGAAAACTGGTGTGGCTATTGCCGCACTATGCCTAGAGGTTGATTCACCCCTAAATCAATCAATGTTTATTTCTCCCACCATTGTATCATTTTTTTTGTTACCATGATATCGATATGAAGTTTTCATCGTCGTTCAACAGTAACTAATCTCCGTCAGAGAACATATGACCCACTGTTTTTATCATTTAAACACCAACAATATATGGCTAATTTTCATTGATTTGAACAAAATATCACTAAAGACAAAAAAAAAATTGTTTACAAGACCTAAATGACCTTCTAAACTTTAATTCAAATGATATTACCTTGATTTTGTCTATTCAAAATACAACTAATAAAAAGTTATGTTTCAAGTAGGATGAACTTGATGTGTATCCATCATTGTCATAGAGTACAAAGTACATATTTATTTATCTTTTCTTTCCTTTTTCTTCAATACAAATTTACGTTACAAAAGGTCCTGTTAAAACATGAATTTTTGTCCTCCTAAGAGTGTGATGGGAATTCTTACGGATGGTGTTATGTTTGACTGAGAACATGAAGAAACATTTTACAGTAGGGTCTACTTTGCTAATAGTTGTTCTCTTGATCTATCTATGTTCATTCATCGTATATTCATACAAACCAAATATTTGATGCAACTTGACACTAGCAAGTGGGAGAAGAACCCACCATTGCTCAATTTGCTATTCTTTTCGCCAATAACAAAACGAACTGTCACGTCTTGTACTACGCTGAAAACTGTTTAATTTTGTGAAAAATATGATGAAGCAATTTTACTGTTTCATTTCATGTAGCTGGAATCAATCATAGCTTTGCTTGTACAACAATCGTTTTGTTTTGTTCCTATACAACTTTATGTAGTAACATTTCTTAGGTTCATCAATGTTGGGTACCTGAATTCCAAAGTACCTCAACTTTTTTGTGAAATTGAACAAAGCTGAAATAGTAAATCTCTATTTACATTGTGTAGGATTGAATGCTTTATTAGGTCCTTTTTAAGTGATAGTTGACATTCAAAAATTAAACGGGGAAAGGAAAATATAAACTTTATGAAAACAGAACCTTTTCCCTTAAATATGGCTAAAAGGGCCTTTTGAAAGAAAAAATAGACCCTTGTGAATATTTTTATTCTCATACATTACAGCAGCAGCAACAACAATAATAAAGTTTAATTGTGATTTTAGCCTAACAAATATGCATTTTTTTTTTGCTTTCAAACTCTAGACATTATATCAATTCAATAAATAAATAAATTTAGTCATTATTAAGTTTTTTGTTTTTGTTATCGAAAATATAACATTTTTGCTTTTGATCCTTTGTGTTTTTTTAATACTTTGTGTTTTGTTTTACTAACCACAAATTTTGTCCAGATTAAAATTCGTCTTAATAATATATATTTTTTTGTGTTACCTCTTTGGTTCTCGGGGAGTGAGGCTATATTAATATGGAGTTTGATAGTGAGTTAAATATAGTCTGACCAATAATTATTTTATTAAGATTTGAATTTGGGTTCTTTCAAACTATTCATCTTTTAAATGAAGTTTATTAACCAGTTTAACAAATCATTTGGTTTTTTATAATATTCATTTTAGTCTCTATTTTAAAAGATTTAAATCAAATATTTTACATATAGAGAGATTTTAATAAGAATACATTTTATAAGAACATAAGCAAAACAATAATGAGAAAATAAAAAAAGGTATGTATTTGCAAGTACTAAAAAGAATTTTTTTAAAGAGATTAAAAAAATTCATATATTGAGATAAAAAAAAAACATATTTAAACATTTTAAAAATCATAATAATTACATGCTCCTATGGTACGGTATTGCAGAAAGACCTTGAACCGTTGGGCCTGCTTTGTTTCTCTGAAACAGTACATTATGGGTTTATGCACGTGGGCTGGTACAATTTACTTGCTTTCTTCGCAGAAAAAGAAGAAAAAAATAAACAGAAAAAACACAGATAATAAAATAAGCAAATAAACAATTCCTATTTTTAGGTGTAACAAAAACAATATACTTGAACCATTCCTCAAAAAGAAAAAAAAACAATATACTTGAACCAAGAAAAACAAAACTTACTCAAATTTCATTTTTACGAACCATGTATATTGTATGACTAAAAACAAAATACTTCTTTTTATTAAAAAAAAATACTAATAATTACAAATAAAGAACCAATAAATTATTATTCTTTAGTCAAATTTTGCTGAATGATGCAAATAAGCAATAAATGCAAATACTAGTAAAAGTTATGCACCATAGTACGGAGAAAAGAAAAATTAATATGAGGAACAGGTAATTCATCTACGATACATTGATATATCAAAGCATTGTCTTATCCGTATTGAATAAAATCATACAAAATCAACATCATGTTCATGTCCTTTCTCATAAACTATGCAGTTAATTAATTTCTCTACAATTCTTACAAACCCCAATAATAAATACTGTACAAAAACAATGGTTCAAAGTCCCAACCATAGTCCTTATCCTTCGTCTCATTACTGTGCACACTTGGTAGTTGCAGGGTACTATTGAGTCAGATATATATAATAGTCCAAATTATGAAAAAGTATACCCTTTTACTGTGCCCTTAAAACAACCATTTGTTATGAGATGTTAGCATCAGAGAAATCATAGGAGAGAAAGTGTAAAGAAAATCAATGCATTTATTAATTTTCAATGAGGTCATCTTTCTTTTCTGTCACACACTTTTTTTTTATCTTTTGCTTTTATTATTATTCAGTTTGTTGTATTAGTAACTGTTATTCTTATTATCTATTTATGGTATCATAATCTCTTTTTTATATCCATTCTTTGTTTGGATAAATTTTCAGTTATTCACGGAAGTTCAGTAACACACCATGTTATATTCCACAGACCCTTTTTACGCAAAATTTACTCTCACACACACATGCACTGAAACCAAATCTGAGCTGTAGAATTTTGAATTCTTGCTGTCAATTTAAATTGGAATTTTTGTATTTTTAGATTGTCCTTTTTGTTGTTGAGTGTTGGCATATGCATATATATGACATTGTGTGTATTATTATGTAACATATATAGTATCAAAATCTAAATCATTAATATGCATGCGTGCAATGCTATATGAGAATGACTCAATGAGATGTGAAATTATGACAGTTAATTAAAAAAAATCATTTCTTGTCATTGTTTTGTTTGTTATATACTATGATGATTTTTTATTATTATTTTCTCTATTCCCAAGAGTGTAGATTCAATGAAGTAAAACTTTGATCAGCCTTATAATAAGTTAGATTGTTAATATATAAGTTCCTTAAAGTTAAAAGAACGAACTATAGTACTATTTCTAAATGCAACTTTTTGTGGTTAATGCATTTGGTCCACGGCAAGAGCAGAGCTTTTTGAAAATGAATTTGTATTGTCCAAACTAAGATGTCTTGGGCAGAGATTCACTGCAGTGGATTTTCCTTGTGGGGATGGGAAGAGATGCATTTACACCCTGCACCTGCAGGTAACCATCCCTCAAACATTAAGACGTGGGTCTTCAACTCTACCTATACCCTAGCTAACTAGGTTTGGACTAAAAAATGAACTAGTTTGACTAATCTTACACTTTGTTTGTCCTTTGCTTTTCCTTGAGAGATTGGTTACACCTTCTCTACAAAGGATTTGAATCGATTACCACATAAATTCTTTGGATAGCCTCGATTATCTGAAAAATACTTTGGATAAAACTACCTTAGGAATTAGGATGTTTGAAAATCATTTGAAACCCTAACAATAATCAATGTTTGCTACTTGTAAATTATTTTTTGAACTGAAAAATTGATTCAATTAATAAAGAGTCCAAGAGACATTCATACCTTTTCAACAAAAAATAAATAAAGAGATACTCATCCCATTTTACACTATCAAAGAAAATACAAGCAGCAAATAAACTCGACTCGGAAATAACACTATTTATTCCTCTAAAAAATAACCAGTAGCACCCAAGAGGCTCTACAAACCACTCATAAAAGAGAAAGAATATTTAATTTGTACAATTGATAACTTTAACTTTCATGTCAATATCTAATTTTCTTTGTAAATTTATGGTTATCATATAAGTTATTATGCAAATGGTTGTTTAAATAACACTTCTTGTTATAAAAGAACGGACATGATATTACTCGTTTTCACAATTGAAAGGATGACTATATAGCTGCCACTTCGGCATAAGACAAGAAAATCAAATATTAGTGCTTTAAATATCGACTTGTATATGTTTTTTCTTTTTCATTTTTTAAAATCGGCACTTTTCCTATTATTATCTCAAGGATATGAATCTTGAGACCTCGACTTCTACTTAATGTAAGTTTTGTTATGTGGCGACATGAATTGATTTTAGACTTAATAGCAGTTTTAACCCCTTAACTTTTTTAAAGTTGCGATTTTCGTTCCCTAAGAAAAAAAACTACAAAACCGCCCCCTAAGTTTTGCATATGTGGCAGTTTTGGCCCCCAAGGCCAATTTTGACTCGGTGTATGCTGACGTGGCACCCTAAGTAAGGTGCTACATGTTATTTTATTTTATTTTTTTTTACCAAAAATTGGCTTTGGGGGGCCAAAACTGCTACAGTTGCAAAACTTAGGTGGCAGTTTTGTTCTTAGGGGGCCAAAATCGCAACTTCGTGAAAATTAGGGGGCGAAAACTGCTATTAAGCCTTGATTTTAAATAAATTCATTCTATAAAATTAGTTTCGACGAAAAGGATTGAAAATAAAATGGTTTGTGTTTATATACATTCATTCATATATAACGTGAGTTGAACTATAAATTTATATGTACAAGTAGATTCTAAGATAAAAATAAATTATAAATCTTAAATTAAAGTAAAATCAATTCTTGAGACAAAATCAATTCTATTAAAAAAAATAAAACTTGGCGGAATTAATTCGACACATCTTCAAATAATTTTGGTCAAGTGAAACCAAAGATACACTTAACATATAACTACAGTAAATCATATTTCATACTTCCCCTCACTAGAAATTGTCAATATCTATATAGACATGCAAGAAATTTAAAAGTTGAAATCATACTTGCAAATAACTTTTTACTTTTGGTATTGATAATAGATAAGTAGCAAATTTGTTCTTACAATTAGGAACTTGAACTAAGCATTTGCTAAATTTGGTAGAAAACCCTCATTATTAATTCCATGTCATTTGGAAGCAAAGACCCACATAATAATTATTGACCCAAATGAAAAGGGAGAATATTAAACACACAAAAAAAAAACACATGGTGTGGGACACGTTTGTGCTTGTTATTCTCATAATTCCAGACAATCCTAACTGACTTAACATATATCAAACAAGTTAATAAGAAATATAGAGGCAAAAAACCGAGTGTTTATTATTTCTTGGACCTACTCATGCTCACTTTTCTATATCATTGTATATGACTATATGTGTTTGTGACATTGTGTATATAATTAAATTTTTCAAAATACAATGAATTTTTTTTTTCAAAATACAATGAAAAATGTCATCAGAAGATATATAGAAAGACTAATTGATTTTCAAGTACTTCCAAGGAAACAACCCCAACAGAATCTTGTGCATTTGTCGTACTATTAATGTTGTGGGTCATTCATACCACCAATTTTGATTTTCTTTCTTATATACTCATGCCCATCTGGATTTTTATGTGACACCAGCAACAACAACTATCTCATAATGTGGTTGGGTCATTCCAAAGCATGTTTATCAATTGTGTTCACTATAATAGACTAAAGCACATCACATGAGCTTGGAGTTTTCTTGTTGCTAGGATGATAGAAAACCTCACTTTCAATCACTTTGATGTGTTTATGTGTACTGCTTACACAATGACACACACAAGCTATACGTTCCCAATTGTCACCTATATATCATATTTTCAACGACAAAAGTTCATTTTCACCTTTTTTTAAGGGAGTTTTCACTTTTTTAATGACAAATAGAATAATGTTACACCAATATATAAAGTAGAGATCAAATTATACCGATTTAATGTTACACAAATATTAGATCGCTCAATATCATTTTAATAGATATATATTTCAAAATTTGAATGTTGGATTGTAAGCTTATATCATATAGATTATCTATGTAAAGTTTTACACAAATCTAAAATCATTTAATCAAGATGAACGATGTTCAATAAAAACACATAAATCATTAATCTTGACGAGTCTCAATAACATATCAAATGATTTTAGATTTATGTAAAATTTTACATGGATGATCTATGCTTGTGATGTAAACTTACAGTTTAACGGTCAAATTTTAAAAATGATATTGAGCAGTGTTGTGAAGTCCAGATACTTCAAAATGGGATGACGTACCGTATCCCTTGCGTATTCTGCACTGATACCTGCCTGATACTTCCCGATACGTATCAGAAGAGTATCCGAAGATTAAATTTTATTTTTTTAGAAAATAATTATCCGATACTTCCCGATACGTATCAGGAGAGTATCCAAAGATTAAATTTTAACTTTATTTTTTTTTGTGTGGATATAGTGCTTCTTTTTTGGATCGATATAGTATAACACTAACAATGTTCCTTTTGGATATAGTATATCACTTATGGTGCTCTTTTTGGGATATATTGTGTATGTAATTAACTAATCATCATTCTCTTAATCGTCAATATTATTTATATTTATGTTGATGTGCTACGAGCCTATGACTGGTTTCTTGTGTTTGTTAATATATTTGCATATTAAAAAAATGGTTATAATTATATTGTACATTTGATTATATAATTTTTTTTGTTAACATATTCCAGCCATATCATATCTTGATTTTTATAATTTTTCCGTATCGACGTATCGGTGCAGTATCGTATCCGTATCATATCTTGTGTCCGGGCTTTATAGGCAATGTAGCATTACAAGAAGCATCGGGAGTACTCAAGTTTGGCAAACACTAAAAAGATATGAAAACAACAAAACCAAAATGGTAGCAAGAAACAAAAAGGGGAGCTTCTACGGTGAAGTCAGGAAACATACTTTTTTGAAAAAGTTAATTTTGATCTTAATGTTTGATTCATTTTTAAATTGTTGATTACTGATTAATGATCGATAGTAATTCATTCAGTAATGCTTGCAACATCTTCGACTTACAAGTACTATTTTATCGTTGGAATCTTTAACATGCAAACAGAGTTGATGATATTATGTGATAGTCTTAAGTGTTACACTTTGTGGGGTGTTACACTTATAACAAGGTAGGATAAAATTAGATTAAGTGTAGTCTTATTAATCTGATGAATTGATGATACTATGAGGACTGAACTTTTGATGCCATTGTACAAACAGTGGGGTGTTACTCATTACATTTTTGATGTTATAGTGTTAACTTTACTAAAAAAGTCATTTTCATGACTTCACCATAGAATTTTCCAACAAAAAGACCCAACGGATATCGGGCTGCCAACTGCAATCAAAAGGTCATACAACTCCTGAACCAACCCGCGAAAGAAAAATCAAGGGAACAACATTTATAACAGCACTCGAGAACCATCTATAAGCCAACATGATCCAATGACACTCGACCCACAAGCCTCTATCTTACCCAACACAAGACATGTTCCATCTCCAACTCACAGTAGGAATTTGAATGCCTAGGGTTCTTAGAAAGCAACCATTTTCAAGAAGAGAATTCAACCATATCCATTAGACGTTCATCCTAAAGATATCTCTCTAAAGAAGATAAGATCAATAAAAGATTTCTAGATGGACCGTACAACAACATGCAAGACTATAGTCCAACCAAACCTAATTCTTCGATTGACCTTTACATCTTGAAGAATGACAAAAATGTCCACCAAATCTAGATGGGATACAAACTTTCACCCTAACTACCTAAGGATATTATACACACCAGAAGAACGAACCCACATCGAACAAGAAGGTGAGAAAATGACTTCAGCGAAGTATCGCAAAACACACATGTGGTACCATTAAAACCTGCAACCACCCTATAGTTATGGAGGTTATGACTTGTCGAAACCCTGCATTTAAGGAGTTGTCTGGTGCATGTCATCACTTTGCACTGAAGGAACCTTTATGTGCATCTTGCATCTCAATAACCTCCCGTTTTCTACCTCGAGCTTAGATTTGAGGGACATGCTCAGGGAAATGCCTAGCTTCTGGCACCTGAAACGGTACTGGTCTATCACAACTGACCTTACTCGCCCACTTTTGCCTAGCCTCCCACACTCACCTAATTGGCGCAGTCATGGTCATCTTGTTGCCTCTAACCGGAGGGCGAGTCTCCATATCTGTAAGAAATAAAAAATACATTAAAAAATAAATAAATTGAAGAAAATTCTGAGACAAGTCAAGATTCAACACATGTGACTTTGTTTCATATTATATAATTTGAAATCATGAACAATACATTTCGAATTATATAATCTGAAATAAATTGGTGCCTGTAAAATAAAAGGAAAAAGAAAATTAAAGACTAAATGGTTGAAGAAATTTTGAACTAACATTTTGTTTAGTGGTGAAAAATGTATGAAATGTGATGTAATCGAGCAATTTCACTACAAGAATGACGCAATTTTCACTACAAGAATGACGCAATCTGTCAAGGTTAGGATTTGGAGGGGGTAGTTTAGGGCAAAGTTAAAAAATGGGGAAATGAGAGAAAGAATACAGGTTGCATATATAAGTAGGTTTCAAATTATATAATTCAAAACATGTTTTATTTATTTATTTCGGAATATATAATTATTGTTGTGTCATTAGTGTGGAGATCATTGATATAATGGTATGCAACCAACATCTTAATCTTAATATACCACACAATTGCACCAGCTCACGTAGGAATTCTTGTAGGCTTTACATACGCACGCACCGCAAGAGTTTGGACGCTGGCTTTCACGATTTTGATGAATACATGGACATTGATAACAAGTTTCATGTTGTATTGTTTTTTTTTTTTTTGGCAAACATCAGGACACTTATTTTCCACTGTCCCAATCTTGGTCGTATCCGTAACCATTTTTTGATCTCTATAATTAATGCATTATTTTCATATCCTAAACTTCAAAATTAGTGATTACAAGAGAAAAATAATGACATTTTCTTAATTCTTTTAAGATTTTTTTTGTTCAAAAAACTAGGGTTTCAATATTCTTTAAGATTTTTCAATTCAATTCAAACTAGGGTTTTACAACTCAATTCAACTTATTTTATTGTTGACACATTTAACATATTTCTTGACAATATTTTTCTTGGCAAGTTTTGATTTTATTCTTGTTAATCCAGTTTTTTGTTTTTATTTTTGAAAACCAAGTTTTCCCCGTTTTTTCCCACTACTTCCCCTAATATCATAGTAATTTTCTCTTAATTAACTGAAGTTTAAAGCTCAAAAGCAATCATGTGAATAGAAACAAAATGGGGTTATTTAGTGGGATCTTTAACAGAATTAAGAGACAGGTTTTTGACCTTTTCTACTCTTTAGGAACATGGTTGTGAGAGACCTCAACTATGCTTCTAGTTTAGTTCTAGTTCTAGCCTTGAATGCATGGGAACAAAACCAATTATCGTTATCAAGTTGCACCTAAAAATACTGTCAAAATTTACATACAAAGACAACTTCCAATACATTATTAATGCTAATAATTTCAATTTCTTTGTGGGCACCTAAAGTCCCAATAAAATTAATAATTGTAGCTAAGCTTATAGCTGTACATGAATTTATTCAGTTCAAGAAATAAAATGCTGTCCTGTCTTGATGTAATTTCAACAATAGGTCAGTGTATAGCACTAGTGCAAGCTTACAGGGAATTGGAATGCACGGTTACAATATAACTAACTCTTTTCTAGTTTTTGCATAAATAAATACATTAATTTTCATATTTTCATAGATGTAGACTCATCAATCAGGTTATATATTTTTTTCATATTTATGGTTGTCTATACAAAGTACTATTACTTAATATTTTGTGGTCATGCGTTTCAGTTTTCATTTCAAATGAATTCAACTAAGGGCATGCATGGGACCTGCCTCTAGTCTTTGGATACAAGGACAGGGAACCATAGGGTAATAGAGGGGATCCTAAGTAGGAAGGAAGCAGTTAGTGACAATAATGGTTGTGTGTAGGGTCATGAAATGCAGACTGTGAGTACAGCATTGCATGTGGAAACAAAGGGTACACATGGAAACAGTGAGAATATTATTAGAGGAAGAAAAAGAATACAGAGAAACAGCCAGCAAAGGGGTGTTTTTGATTTAGGTTTATTTAGAACAGAAAGATTTGCACGATGGGAAGAATATATATACATGTGGACCCGCTTTATTTCATGTAATATTTTGTTAATCCAATGTTTAAAAGCTTGTAAACATAGGATTTAATAACTTTTCTTGGGTTAAAAAAGAGGGCAAAGCCCAGTAGAAAAGAAACTACGAAATTAACCGGTCATTTTTAGGAATGCAAATCCCAAAAATATCATTAAATATGAGCTTTTGAAGCTCAGCAGGTGGGTCTCCAAAACAATCAAATTCAAATTATTTACAAGAATGCTACAATTAGCAAGCCAATTGGCACTTCCATTTCCTTCGTGTCAAGTATGGTTGATTTGCAAATGTCAATCCATTTTCAGCAGCTTCCTGATACAATGAACTAAAATATAGGTATTCACATTAAACTTAAATTTGTTAGAAATCATGCGGATCAATATCTTCGAGTCACTTTCCACTGTAAGATGATCAAAATGCTTCCTCCAAGCCATCTCTATACCCAAATACAATTCTCACATTTCAGCATGTAAGACATCACAAATCCAATCTTTCCACTTACCATCTACATCACAAAAAATACCACCCCAACCAAAAATATGACCCATAACCTTACCGACGTTGTTGACCTTTGATGACATGTTGTCATTACGTAATTTTTAGGACTTATTTTGATAAATTGATAGAGTTCTCAAGCAATATGAAGTGTTCAGGGGTGTTAAAAGCAAGAAATTTAGAAGCACTGAAGGCAACAAATCGTGACACGATTGGAAACAGCCGTGGCGCGATTTCAGTGCCAGATTGCAAGTTTGGCTCTGCCTATTTTAACGTGACACGATTGCTGGAGGCTTGTCACGATTGTGAAGAAAGATCCAGAAGATTTCTAGGGTTTGCTTAAATCGTGACGCGATTGAAATCTAACGCGGTGCGATTGTTCACTTAACAATATTTTCTATTTAAACTGAAGTCAGTTCCAGAAACATGAGTTACGATTTTGGAGAGCAAAAGTGCGATTTTGAGACTTGAAGACTACTTGAAGGGCGATTTCATCATCCTTTACTCAGTTCATGTATGTTTTAATTATTTCATTGATTATGCTATTTGTAAACTCGATTATGAGTAGCTAAATCTCTCAGAGATTAGGTCCGAGATGAATCTG